>ERZ827522.684-NODE-684-length-39572-cov-4.003796_pt1 | contig 39572 bp, 36 predicted proteins | sample MGYA00519580_ERZ827522 | MGnify/ENA primary metagenome ERZ827522 (study PRJEB31778, sample SAMEA3449340) | human gut metagenome | biome: human gut; feature: human-associated habitat; material: faeces | place: United Kingdom | collected 2010/2012 ... | reverse complement strand
GTGCCGGAGTAGCCCTTCTTCTCGGCGGCGCTCCAGTATTGGTGGTAGCCTGGCAGATCCAACTCCACCTGGCCCACTTGGCACTTCGTCTCCTGAATGGCGAAGATGTCCGCGTTAAAGGCGTCGAACACTTCCAGGAAGTTCTTCTTCAGCACAGCACGAATGCCGTTCACATTCCACGAAACAAATCGCATGGGACTCCTTTGTTCGCAAAAGGGCCCCAATGCGGGGCCCTTTCGGTTGATGAGATGCACGGCTTCCTAGTGCCAATCACTACCGATCAGGATGAGGAAGTCGCCGTCGTAGACGTACTCGCCGTCGGTGTTCTGCACGGCGCGGCCGCAGCCGAGGGCGTCGATGAGCTCCTCGGCGTAAACGCGCTGATCGGGCGTATCGAAGACGACCACGGTCTCCTCGTAGCTGAAGCTGTTTGCGTTGGAGGCGTCGGCGGTATACCCGAGCGGTTTGATGCGCTCGAGCGCCTCGGCGCCCACGCCGTTGATGCCGTTGCCGTTCTTGATGGTGACGATACCGGTGCGCGTCTCGCCGAAGGTCTGGCGCTGCGTGCCGTTTACGCCCTGAACGCCCTCGCTGTCGCTGGCGGCCGCCTTGCCGTCGCCAACGCTAGCGAGCACGGTGCCGTTCAACTCGTCCACCTCATCGACCTCGGTGGGGGGCAGGCCCTCGCGCACGCGGCCCATCATGGTGTTCCACGCGGCCACGTCCAGCCGCTCGTACCAGGTGTCGTTCTTGTACTCGCTGATGGTGGGCTCCATGGCCGAATAAATGTCCTTAGACGGGTCGATGCCCTGCATGGAGGTGGCCAGCGCCACGATGTCGCCCACCTTGAAGTCGGTGGTGATGTACTGGGAAAGCGCGCTAATGGTGTTGGCCATGGTGGCGGGGTCGGCCGAGAGGATCTTCTTGGCGATGGCGCCGAGCACCAAGCGCTGGTTGGCCGCGCGGTAGCGGTCGCCGTCGCCGTACTCGTCATAGGAGTGGCGCGAACGGCACAGGATGAGCGCCTCTTCGCCGGAAAGCGTCTGCTCGCCCGCATCCACATGTCCGCCGGCCTCGTCGTCGTTGATCTCCATGGGCACGTCCACTTCCACGCCGCCCAGGGCATCGACGACATCCTCGAAGCCGTCGAAGTTGATCTCGGCGTAGTGGGAGATGGGCACGCCGGCCATCTGGGAGACCGTCTTGATGGGCCGCCGATGGCGTAGGAGGCGTTCAGCTTCTGCAGGCCGTAGCCCTCGATCTCGATCTCAGTGTCGCGGTGCATCGACACCATGGTGACCTTCTTGTTCTGTGGATCGACCCGGGTGAGGATCATGGAGTCGGAGCGGAAGGTATCGCCAGCATACTGGGTCGATTGCTCGCGAGCAGCCGACTTGTCGGTGCCCATGAGCAGCATGTAGAAGGTGCCGCCGTCGTACTCGGCCGGCGCCTCCAAGGCTTCCACGACCTCGGGGGTGATGTCCTCGTTCATCTCCTGCTCGATACCGGAGATGTAGGCCCAAGCGGCCCCGGTGGCGCCGAGCACGCCCACGAGCACGAAGGCCAGCACGCCCAGCAGAATGCGGCGGCGTTTCTTGCGGCGACGGTCCTTGGCGTAGTCGTCGCCGGTGGCTCCGCGGGAATAGGGGTTGGGCTCGGCCATGGGCGGTAGCGCCGGCACGGCATTGGCCGCCATGCCTTCAAGGGCGGGCTGCTTGGGCAGCGGCTGGGAGTGCCGCGGGTTGTTCGAGCCGACGGGCTGCGAATGGCGGGGGTTGTTCGACCCTACCGGCTGGGAATGGCGCGGGTTGTTGGTCGCCTTCCCAAGGGGCTGGGAGTTCCGGGGGTTGTTGGCGCCGACGGGCTGCGAATGCCTCGGATTGTTCGACTTTCCCACGGGCTGGGATGCGTGTTGGGCACGAGGGTTGTTCTTGCCTGGAGTTTCGGCCATCCTGGAAGGTCTCGCTTTCGTGGTTCGTGTTCCTTGGCGAGCAGAACCGCAAGCCGTGCAGCACCGCAAAACCAAGAATTGCTCAATTCGAAGTAACATTTTGGCAAAGAATTGCCGAACGGCGCAACAAAATGGGCCCCATTACCAGTGAAAAGCCATAGGAGAACGGCAGATTGCCCACAACTTCGCCACGGATGCGCCGAGCAGGAGCGTCAGCATTGAAGCGTCTCCTACGACAGGCGCTTGACCATGGAGGCGTTGGCGGCGAGCTCGGCGCCATCATCAAGAGGAGCGAGATCGGCGGCCGGGGTTCCGGTGCGCCCCGCACGGCGTTCGAGAGCGCGGGCGAGCAGCCAGTCGGCCACTTCCGGATTCTTAGAAAGCAGCGGCCCGTGGGAATAGGTGCCCACAACGTTCTTGTAGCGCGCGCCCTCCACGCGATCGTCATCGTTGTTGCCGTGGCCGCAGGAGGACACGACGCGGCCGAAGCCTTCCACGCCTTCGCCCAGGTAAGTGCGGCCGGCGTGGTTCTCGTAGCCCACCACAGGATGGGCGGCCAGGGGGGATTCCAGCACCATGTTGTCGATGAGGCGGTCGGCGGACGTGCCGGGGCGGCGCGTCTCCATGTCGATGAGGCCGAGGCCGGGCACGAGCTCGTCGCCCCACAGCCACTGGCGGCCGAGAATCTGGTAGCCGCCGCAGATGGTCAGGAACGTCTTGCCATCGGCGATGGCGGCCTTGATCTCGCCACCCTTTCCGGCTTTCAGGTCGGACAGGAGCACCTCCTGCTCAAAGTCCTGACCGCCGCCGATGAAAAACAGGTCAAAGCGCGTAAAATCCGCCTGCTGGCCGACCGTGACCTCCGTCACCTCGGCGCCGATGCCGCGCCACTCCAGGCGGCGGCGCATGCAGAGAATGTTGCCCCGGTCGCCATAGAGGTTCAGAAGGTCCGGGTACAGGTGGCAGATGCGCAGAGTCTTTTCGCTCATTCCCAGAACTCCTTTCCGCCGAGCTGCTTTTGCAGCCGGCCGCGCAGGTCCAGCATGGACGTATACGTCGGCATGATGAACACCGGGTATTCCGACGCGCACATGGCGTCGATCAGCGGGTCATAGTCATAAAACACCTGTATTTTTGCCTCATCTACGCCCGCATATTTCAGGCGCAGGCGCAGCTCATCGGCGCGCGTGCCGGACACGAACACCTGCCGCAGGTGCTCGCCCATGGCGGCGAGCCGCTCAAAGTCCGCGTCCCAGATCCACGAGATGTCCGTGCCGTCGGCGTCCCGGTCGTTGAGACAGACGACAAACGTCGCATCCTCGTTCAGCCCGGCAAGGTAGCGCATGGTCTGGTTGCAGCCGGCGGGGTTTTTCACGAGCATCATGCGTCCGGGCGTGCCGCGCAGGTCGAACTTCTCCATGCGGCCGAAGCCGCAGCCGAACGCACCGAGCGCGTGCACGATTGCCTCCGGCGTGAAGCCAAATGCGTACAGCGCCGCCGCCGACCCGACGGCATTGTAAACGTTGTACGCCGCCGGCAGGTTGATGTGCACGGCGTACTCCCGCCCGCCGATGGACATGGTGACGTCGCTCGTGTCCACGCCAAGGTCCTGCACCGCCGTGACGGCGACCTGCGGGGCTTCGCGGTGGTAGCCGCACTTCGGGCAGCGGAACGCGCCGAGATGGCCGTATGTGCGGTAGTCATAGACATACTCCGTCTTACAGTGGATGCAGTGCGGCGCGTCGGAGATCTCCGTCAGGTCGTCACCGCCGAGCGGCACGTTCACGCCAAAGCGCACGACCGGGTTCGGCACATGCTCCGGGATGGACGCGATGAGTGAGCAGTCGGCATTGATGCACAGTGTGCTCTCCGGCGTGTGGCGGATGCCCTCGAGGATGTTGTTGAGCGTGTGCGTGATCTCGCCGTAGCGGTCGAGCTGGTCGCGAAAAACATTCGTGGCCACGATGACCTCCGGCTTGAGATACTTGAGCACCGTTTTGGACGCCGCCTCGTCGCACTCGATGACGGCAAACTGGCACTTGGGCCGGCCGGTCAGGGTGCTGTGCATGGCGAACTCCGCCGTGATGCCGGAGATGAGGTTCGCGCCCGAGCGGTTGGCAAAGTAGTTGAGGCCCGCATCGGCAAATGCCTGCTCGATCATGCGGGAGCTGGTCGTTTTGCCGTTCGTACCGGTGACGAGGATGACGCGCACCCCCCGCGAGAGCACGCCGAGTACCTGTGGGTACACCTTGAGCGCCACGCGGCCGGGAAACGCCGTGCCGCCGCGGCGCAGCAGCCGCAGCAGGCCGCGCGCGAGTTTACATAGCAATACTGCAAAAAAAGTTCGGATCTTCATTCGTTTGGGTCACTCCGTGATGGTCTGGCACCTGTCAGCAGATGCTCATTTTAACTGTTTTTCCGGCCATGGTCAGCATGTCGCGCAGCTCCTGCACCAATTGCAGCTTGCGCTCAAAGCTGAACTCCGTATCCTGCTGGGCGAGGTTGCTCGCGTTGCCGAAGAGGACATTGACCTCCGTCGCCTCCTCGAGCAGTACGAGCGCGAGCTTGGACGCGCCGTCCTTCATGCGGGCGAGCTCGAGCGTGTACATGCCATCCGCGAGGTAGTCCTTGATGCGTTCCATCGTCACATTGACCGTAACGACGCCCTCGGTCGTCAGATCCACACCGTGGATCTCGCTCATCGGCGGCACCTCCTCCGTGCCGCTGCCGGGCAGCGTATGCACCTTTACGCCCAGATATGACGCGACAGCGTTGGCCGTGGTGCCGCCGCAGACAACATGCTTGCCATCCTTGCCGAAAAACAGGCGCATGGTGCTCAGATCATCATCCTTGCTCTCGGGCGGGCCGATCATGACGTTGACCGGACAACGCTCACGCAGGCGCGCGACAACAACAGTCGTATCATCATGCATGGCGTCCATGTCCAGCGTCTTGACGGTCGAGAGGATACTGGCCGCCATGCGCTGTGAGGAGACGGTGGGTGAATAATTGCGCAGGATAAAATCCTCAATGTCCTGACGTGCCCAACCGGCGTCCGTCGTCACGCCGCGTCCGGCCTCCGACACGCCGTCGCTGAAGAGCACAAGCATATCGCCCACGTCAAAATGCAGGTAGCTCTCGTGCAGCTCCTTTTCCTGAATGAAATTGACGGAGTAGTTGTATTTCCCGATCACGCCGTTGTGCACGAACACGGCGTTCGGGTTGTCATACTGGATCAGGCGCGCGCGGGTGCCGGCCGTCTGCAGGATCGTAAAGGTCGCATAGGCGAGCTTACGCTCCTTGCACATGGGGAGCGTTTCCGCCACGGTCGTGACGCACTCCTCGATCGGCACGTTGCCCTTGAGCATGGTCGTGAGCATGGTCGTTGTCAGCGTGGAGAGGATGTTGGCCTTGACGCCGCTGCCGAGACCGTCGGAGAGGATGACTGTCGCGTCATTGTCGTCCCATTCGAGCGCACACTGATCGCCGCAGAGCGTCTCCCCGTTTTTGTTGCGGCTGATGACGCTGATGTCCCAGACCGTGTTCCTGCAGCGATTCGTTCGTTTACGCATCATCATCGCCGTCCTCATCAAGCATGATGGCTTCCTTCAGATCGTGCACAGCCACCTTGGTCTCCGCCGCCGTCTCGCCGAGCAGACTCGCGATCTCGTGGACGATGCGCAGCTGGTTGGCAATGATATCGTCCGCCAGATCGGCCGCATGGATCTTCGTCTTCTGGATCTTGTTGCGGCGCTGGCGCGCTTTCGTCACGTCGCGCATGATGCAGGTAAAGAGCGTCCGCTCCGGGTCGCAGATAAAGATGCGCTCGAGATAGACGTTATAGTCAGCGAGAAAGACCTCGTCCGTGACCTGTGTCTCGTCCTGGCTGATCATCTTCACGAAGTCGTACTCATCCATGATGCGCGAGACCGGGTAGCCGATGATATCTGCCGGATCCTTGATGCCGAAAATCTTGCAGGCAGCCTTGTTGATCTGCTTGACCTTCAGCTTCTTGCCGACGGTGACGATGCCTTCCGGCGAGACGTTGATGATCTTCTCGGAATAGGTCTCGGCGCGCTCTTTCATGTACGGCATGCACATGCTGATCTCGGCGCGGCCCTCATAGACGGCGATGGCCTTGTCGCGGCAGGTGCGATAGCCGCACAGACCGCAGTTGAGTTCATCCGCTGGGCTGAATTTGCCCATCTTGCGCAGGATGCCGTTGATGACGGACTCGGGCGGCAGGTCGGTCGGGTGCTTCTTGTCCACGAGCACACGGCGCATATCCACCGGCTCCTGAATGTCAAAGTTTTTTCCGCCGCCGGCGCTCTTGATCACGCGGCGGCGCGACTCGAGCAGGTTCGTGTGCTTCTGCCGGAAAGCAAGGCCGCCGACACAGTTGCCGTGGCAGGCGGCGATTTCAATGAAACAGTTGCGCAGCTCGCCATTGACGACGCTCTTGAGCGTCTGAATGCTGTCATCCAGACCGTCGAGGAACAGATAATCGCGCCCGGAATCGAGCGACATGGAATGCAGAACGCCGTTCGTGATCGTGTAGCCGCGCGAGAGCAGCGGCTCATCTGCCGGCACATTGGGGTTGACGGCAACGCCGGCCTCGTGCATCCAGTCCTCGAGTTCCGTGAACGTGATGTCGTAGTCGGCGCCGACGCTCTCAAAGCGCGTCGTCTCCTCTTTCTTGGAAATGCAGGGGCTGACATAGACAATGGTCGCGCCGGGATAGCGCTTGCGCAGCAGCACGGCATGTGCCTGCATCGGCGAGAGTACCGGGGCCAGATACGGCAGTGCCTCCGGCAGATGCTTTTCCACATAGAGCACGATCGTCGAACAGCCGGATGTAATGATCGGCGCATCGCCCGGCTGGGCGGCGAGCTTCTCAAGCTCCCGCTTGACCAGATAGGCGCCCTCTGCCGTCTCGTGCGCTGCCGCGAAGCCGAGCTTTTTGAGCGGCTCGGCGATGCCCGCAAAACCGGGAGTATCAAAATAAGCGATGTAGGAGGAATCGACGCTCACAACGACCTGCTGGCCGGACGCGATCAGTTCCTGGATCTGCGCGACGTCGCTGATGTCCTCCTTGGCGTGCTGCGGACAGACGGACACGCAGTTGCCGCAGAGAATGCAGTCGCTGGAAATGATCTGTGCGTGACCCTGATAGACGCGGATAGACTTGACCGGGCAGAACCGGACGCATTTGTAGCAGTTTTTGCAGTTGGCCTGTTTGAAACGCAGAACATCCATGGGGCTCCCGCCTTTCTGTGAAAATTCACTTCGTATATGTTCTTTTAATGTAGCACAAAACCGCGCGGGACACAAGCCCCGCGCGGTCATCGCAGTTCGATTCAATGTTCCCAGCAAAGGTCGGCGCGCTCCGCGACTTGAAACTGCGCAAAGTACGTCTCCTCCATCGGAATCCAGACGTTTGTGAACATCGGCAGCATCTTTTCGCCGCTGCGCGCGGCAATGCGGCGGCGCTGCTCCTCCAGTCCAACCGAGAGAAACACGTGCAGGTCATAAAGATCCCAAAGCGCCGGATGGCAGGAATAGGAGCCCTCAATGATACTGACTGCCCTTACCTCTGCGCGCACCGGTGCATGCAGCCGCTGCGCGTGGCAGTCATAAGGGCGGTACGTCACCGCATGGCCATCGCGCAGCGGACGGAGCACCTCAGTCAGGAAACGCTCGAAGTCCACATTGCCGCCCGGCTGACGCAGGCGCTCGGGCGTGCGCTGCTCCGGGCGGAGGAAAAAGTCGTCCATATGAAACACATTGCACGCCAACTGTGCCTGCAGGGACGCGGCCAGCGTGGTCTTTCCGGCGGCGCAGCGGCCATCGATGGCGACAAGCACGCGCGGCTGCGCGGCCGCGAGCGCACGGATGCGCCGCAGAAGAGCGGGTTCAAAATCAGTCATACACAGCACCTGCCGTCAAGAGAATGTCTTATCATAATCCCACAGGCGCGCGCTGTCAAACCGGGGATTTCCAGCGCGTAAAAGAACCGCCGGCAGACGCCTCATCAGCATCCACCGGCGGCGGGAACGGCTTATTCTTCGACCTTGCCGGTCAGCGCCTCGCTGAGCGTGCGCCAGCCGAGCATGGCACATTTCACTCGAGCGGGCATGTGCGCGATGTCCTTGAGAGCCGAGGCTTCTTCAAGGCTTTCAATCTCTTCCTCGGTCGCCTCGCCGTGGATCATGCGCAGGAAGGTGCGGCCCATTTCCAGCGCCTTTTCCTTCTTCTGCCCCACGATCATGCCAAGCATGATGTCCGCCGACGCCTGCGAGATGGCGCAGCCGTCGCCGACAAAGCCGCCGTCGGTGATGACATCGCCGTCGGTCTTGAGTTTGAGGGCGATGTTATCGCCGCAGCTCGGATTCACGCCCGCGAGCGCAATGTCTGCGTCCGGAATGTCGTGCTTGAACTCCGGATGGATGTTGTGCTCGGTCAGGATCTCATTATAGAAGCTTCTATTTTCCATATCCCATACGCTCCCTCAGGGTCGAGAGGCTCTCGATGAACCGGTCGACATCCTCATCGGTGTTGTAGAAAGCAAAGCTGGCGCGGGCCGTCGCGTTCAAGCCGAGGTGCGCGAGCAGCGGCTGCGCGCAGTGGTGGCCGGCGCGGATGTTCACACCGTCGGACGCCATGATCTCGCTGATGTCGTGCGGGTGCACGCCGTCGACCGTAAATGTGATGATGCCGTTGTGATCCTCCGGCTTGTCCGTGCCGAGCACGTGCACATGCGGGACGGACAGCACACGCGCGAGGGCGTTGACCGTCAGGTCATGTTCGCGCTGCTGGATGGTGTTAAAGCCAACGCTCTGCACGTACCGGATGGCAGCAGCAAGACCGGCTGCACCGGCAGCGTTGACCGTGCCGGCCTCAAATTTATGCGGCAGTTCGGCATAGACGGCGCCCGTGCGCGTGACGGATTCGATCATCTCGCCGCCGGAGAGAAACGGCGGCATTTCCTCGAGCAGGTCTTCCCTGCCGTACAGCCCGCCGATGCCCATGGGACCAAAGACCTTGTGGCCGGAGAAGGCGAAGAAATCCGCGCCCAGCTCCTGCACGTTCACCGGCATGTGCGGCGTGCTCTGCGCGCCGTCCACGACCATGACCGCGCCCTTTTTGTGCGCCATGGCGGCGACTTCCTGCACCGGGTACTTCCGGCCGAGGACGTTCGACACCTGCGTCATCGCGACGATCTTTGTGCGCCCGCTGATGAGCGATTCGATCTGCTGAAGATCCACGCTGCCATCAGGCGCGCACTCGATAAACTTCAGCTCCGCACCCGTCTGGCGGCAGACCATCTGCCAAGGCAGCAGGTCACTGTGGTGCTCCATGATGGACACGAGCACCTCATCGCCCGCCTTGACGTGCGTCAGGCCGTAGCTGTAGGCGACGAGATTCAGGCTCTCGGTCGTGTTGCGGGTAAAGATGATCTCGCGCGCCGACTTTGCGCCGATGAAGCTGCACACCGTCTCGCGCGCCTGCTCATAAATATCGGTCGCCTCGACACTCAGCGGATACAGGCCGCGCAGAGGGTTCGCGTTGTGACAGCGGTAGAAATCTGCCACTGCATCAAGCACGCACTGCGGGCGCTGGGCCGTGGCCGCGTTGTCGATATAGGAGACGTCCGTATGCTGAAAGATCGGGAAGTCATTTTTGTAGTTATACGCCATCGTTGAGTTCCTCCTCCAGCGTCTGAAGAATCTGCGCACGCAGCGCTTCGTCGTCCACCATGCGGGCAAAACGCTCGATGGACGCACGGGCCAGGATGTTTTCGGCCTGTTCGCGCGAGATGCCGCGGCTCTCAAAGTAAAACAGCGTCTCGTCATCGAGCTCGCCAATGGTCGCGCCGTGGTTGCCGACGACGTTTTCCTCGGCGCAGAGGATGAGCGGCACCGTCTTGTTGACGACATCGTCGCCAAGCATGAGCACGGTCTCTTTCTCATTGCCGACGGAGTTGGCCGAGCCGGTCTTAAAATCGATCGTGCCGCGGAAAACCTTCTTCGCCGCGTCCTTGAGTGCGCCGGACGTGTCGATCTCGCACTCCGTGTTCTTGCCATAATGGTTGACGACGACGTTGACATCAATCGTCTGACTGCCACGGCCGAGATAGCCGATCTGCGCCGAAAAACGACTGCCGTCGCCGACGAGCTCCGTGTCGTTGTCCGAATACAGGTCACCTCTGCCCATGAGGATCTGCGTCATGTCCACGCCGGCATCTGGCGCGCAGTCAGCGTCCGTTCTGGCATAGAGCAGCGCGCCGTCCTGCGCACCGAGCACCTGCACAAGGCGCAGAGACGCATGGTCATGCAGCGTCAGCGCCGTTTCCACAGCGAAACTGCCCTGTGTGTCAAGCGCCAGATACACCGTTGCCTGCACGCCGGCAGCCACTTCGACCGCGATGTGCTTACGGCTATAGCCCCCGGCGCCGGTCAGGCGGATGTGCAGCGGCTGCGCCTGATTTTCTGCTGTAATTTCATATGCATCCGTCCCGAGATCAGCCGTTTCGGCCACATTCCACGGGATGGTCGCTTCGTTGACATTGAGATGGTTCCACGTTCTGGTCGGCAGTTTGTTGACGACCAGCTGTTCACTCGTATTCACGATATTCCCTCCTTTCGGAATGTGCGGTCAGCCGATGCTGCCCTTCATCTCCAGACGAATGAGATTGTTCATTTCCACCGCGTACTCCAGCGGCAGCTCCTTGGAAACGTTGTCCGCAAAGCCGCTGACGATCAGCGCGCGGGCGTCCTCCTCGCTCATGCCGCGGCTCATGAGATAAAACACCGCTTCGTTGCTGATGCTGCCGATCTTGGCCTCATGGCCGACAGCAGCGTCCTTCGTGCGAATATCCATGGCCGGGACGGTATCGGAGCGGGACTCGGAATCGAGCATCAACGATTGGCAGGACACGGAGGATTTCGCGTGCCTGGCGCCCTTTTGCACCACGACGCTGCTGCGAAACGTGCTGATGCCGCCGCTCTTGCTGATGGAGCGCGTGTTCATGTACGAACTCGTGTTCTTGCCGATGTGCACGACCTTCGCACCGGTGTCGAGGTTCTGCCCCGCGCCGGCAAACGTGACGCCGGTGAACTCCATCTTGGAGTTATCGCCCTTGAGCACGCTCATCGGGTACAGGCAGCCGACATGGGAGCCGAACGAGCCGGACACCCACTCGATCACGCCGCCCTCTTCCACGAGCGCGCGCTTGGTGTTGAGGTTATACATGTTCTTCGACCAGTTTTCGATGGTCGAGTAGCGCAGCTTGGCGTTTTTCTTCACGTACAGCTCCACGCAGCCGGCATGGAGGTTCGCGACGTTATATTTCGGCGCCGAGCAGCCCTCGATGAAGTGCAGGCTCGCACCCTCGTCGACGATGATGAGCGTGTGCTCAAACTGGCCCGCGCCCTTGGCGTTCAGGCGGAAATACGACTGCAGCGGGATGGACACCTGCACGCCCTTCGGCACGTACACGAACGAGCCGCCGGACCAGACCGCGCCGTGCAGCGCCGCGAACTTATGGTCGCGCGGCGTGACGAGCTTCATGAAATACTTGTGCACCATATCGGCATACTCGCCCTTGAGCGCGCTCTCCATATCGGTATATACGACGCCCTGCGCAGCCACTTCGTCCTTGACATTGTGGTACACGAGCTCGGAATCGTACTGCGCGCCGACGCCGGCAAGCGATTTGCGCTCCGCCTGCGGGATGCCGAGCCGTTCGAAGGTATCCTTAATATCCTGCGGGACGTCCTTCCAGTCGTTTTTCATGTCGGTCTTGGGGCGGACGTAGGTCGCAATATGATCCATGTCCAGGCCCTCAATGGACGGGCCCCAATCCGGGATCGGCATCTCATTATAGATCTGCAGTGACTCCAGCCGGAACTGCTGCATCCAGACCGGATCGCCCTTTTCCTTGGAGAGCTTGTCGATGATCTCCGGCGTCAGGCCCTCCTGCATGCGATAGGCATCGTCCTCTTTGTCGCGGATGTCATAGACGCTGCGGTCAATGTCCGCGACCTGACTTTTTTCCTTCATTCGGATCGCCTCGCTTTCAGTCTGCCTGGATGCCGCCAAAGCCGTTTTCGTTGATGGTATCGACGAGCGATGCATCGCCGTTTTTCACGATAACGCCCTTTTCCATAATGTGCGCCGCGTCCACCGTCAGCGCCTCGAGAATGCGGGTGCTGTGCGTGATGATAAGCAGCGAGCCGTGCACGCGCTCGCGGTAGAGCTGCACGCCCTTGGAGACCGTACGCACCGCGTCGACGTCCAGGCCGGAGTCGGTCTCGTCGAGGATGGCAAGCTTCGGCTCGAGCATGAGCATCTGCAGGATCTCCGCCTTCTTTTTCTCGCCGCCGGAAAAGCCCACGTTCAGGTCACGCTCGGCGTAGGAGGCGTCCATCGCCAGCAGCTCCATCGTTTCGGCGAGCTTCTTCTTGAAGTCCCAGAGGCGGATGCGCTTTCCGGTCTTCTGCTCGAGCGCGCTGCGAATGAAGGCGCTGAGCGTTACGCCGGGCACCTCGAGCGGATTCTGGAAGGACAGGAAAATGCCCTTTTTTGCGCGCTCATTGACCGGCAGCTCCGTGATGTCCTCGCCGTCAAAGACGATCTTTCCGGCTGTGACCGCATACTCCGGATTGCCGGTGATCGCGTAGCCGAGCGTGGACTTACCGGTACCGTTCGGTCCCATGAGCACGTGTGTCTCGTCTTTGCCGACGGTCAGATCCACACCGTGCAGGATCTCCTTCTCGCCTGCGCTCACGTGCAGGCCGCTGACTTCAAGCAGGTTGCTGTTCATATATGCGTCCTCCGTTCCCAATGGCAGACCGCGCCGGGCGGCACGGCTGCATAATATACACAAATTCGAGAGGCTCTGGAGGGGTTGGCACGTAATCCCTACCTCTATGGCATGAATTATATGCCTATATTCCCACGATGTCAATAGGAATAAGAAACGTCGGCAGCAAAAAAATGCGCACGGCCGCAAAACCGTGCGCACTTTTGACACAAATCTTTAGAATTGGAACAGGTTCAGGCCGATTTCCCCGCTGTGGAAGCGATCCACCCGCCCGTCGATGACCGTTATGACCATTTCGCAGGTGGCGCTGATGACGGCGCGGTTCAGATGCCCGCCGAACACCTCGCCCTTCTCGTTTCCGGCGCTCATGTGCAGGTGCGTGTAAAACGCGCCGTCCATCGTGTTGATGGTGCCGGTCAGCGAGACGATCTCAAAATCGCCAGCGAACGAATTGGCATGGTATTGCTTTTCGGCCGTGTGGAACACGCCGACCGTGAATTCGCCGACCGCGCCGAGCGCCTGCACGCTCGCGAGCTTGATCTGCTCGGCCTGCGCGATCGCCTTGACCTGCTCGAGCACCTCCTCGCCGCGGTCGATGCGGGCGACGATGGTGTTTCCGAATCTTCGATACTCCATGGGTCTCCTCCTTTGGCTTTATTATCTGGATTATACCGCGCCCCCTGCCGGCATGCAAGGGGCGCGGCGGAAATTATTCAAGCTCGAACGCGCCGGTATAGAGCTGGTAGTACACACCCTTTTCAGCGATGAGCTTTTCGTGGCTGCCGCGCTCGATGATGCGGCCGTGGTCGAGCACCATAATGACGTCGGCATTTTTGACCGTCGAGAGCCGGTGCGCGATGACGAACACCGTGCGGCCCTCCATGAGCTTATCCATGCCGCTTTGCACGAGTGCCTCCGTGCGGGTGTCGATGGAGCTGGTCGCCTCATCGAGGATCATAACCGGCGGGTCGGACACGGCCGCGCGCGCGATACTCAGCAGCTGGCGCTGGCCCTGGCTCAGGCCGCTGCCGTCACCCTTGAGCACGGTGTTGTAGCCGTCCGGCAGCATGCGGATGAAGTGATCGGCGTTGGCGAGCTTTGCCGCCGCGATGCAGTCATCATCCGTCGCGTCCGGATTGCCGTAGCGGATGTTTTCCATGACGGTGCCGGTGAAGAGGTTCACGTCCTGAAGCACGATGCCGAGGCTGCGGCGCAGATCGGCCTTGCAGATCTTATTGATATTGATGCCGTCATAACGGATCTTGCCGTCGGCAATGTCGTAGAAGCGGTTGATGAGGTTCGTGATCGTCGTCTTTCCGGCGCCGGTCGCGCCTACAAAGGCCACCTTCTGGCCCGGTTCAGCATAGAGCGTGATGTCGTGCAGGACTTCCTTGTCCGGCGTGTAGCCGAAGTCCACATGGTCGAACACGACGCGGCCCTCGAGCTTCGTGTACGTGACCGTACCGTCGCCGTGCGGGTGCTTCCACGCCCAGAGGCCGGTGTGGTGGTCGGCCTCAACGAGCGCGCCGTTTTCCTCTCTGGCGTTGACGAGCGTCACATAGCCGTCGTCCGTTTCCGGCTCGGCATCCATGAATGCAAAGATGCGCGAGGCGCCGGCCAGTGCCGTGACGATGGAGTTGAACTGGTTGGAGATCTGCGAAATGGGGTTTGTGAACCCACGCGAGAGCGTCAGGAACGATGCGATCATGCCGAGTGTGAGCGTGTTCATGCCGGTCAGGCCGAGGTTCGGCGTACCGGCAATGGCCATCGTGCCGCCGATGACGGCAATGATGACATACTGCAGGTAGCCGACGGCGTTCATCATCGGCATCATGCTGTTGGCCATGCCGCTGGCGCGCGCGGCGTTTTCCGCCCAGACACGGTTGCGGCGGTGCAGCTCCTCCTTGCTCTGCTCCTCGTGGCAGAACACCTTGACGACCTTCTGGCCGTTGACCATCTCCTCGACATAGCCGTTGAGACTCGCCAGCGCGGTCTGCTGTGCCATGAAGTAGCCGCCGATGCGGCCGGTGAGTTTGCGCACGAATACAAGGATGAGCGCCATGACCGCGCAGACGATCAGCGTCAGCCAGACGCTGATATACAGCATGCAGAAAAACACGACCGTCAGCGTAAACACCGACGACACGAGCTGTGCCATGGACTGCGCGATCATCTGGCGCAGCGTGTCGGTATCGTTCGTATACAGGCTCATGATGTCGCCGTGCGTATGCGTATCAAAATAGCGGATGGGCAGACGCTGCATCTTCTCAAACATCTCGTCGCGGATACGCTTGAGCGTGCCCTGCGCGATCGTGACCATGCGGCGGTTATACAGCCACGTGGCCAGTGTGCCAACGAGATACACGCAGCCGATCGTCACCAGCGCGCGGATCAGGCCGGAAAAGTCCGGCGACGCCGTGCCGAGCATGGGGACAATATAGCCGTCGATCAGCTTCTGCAGGAACATGGACGAGGCCGCACCGGCAACCGCGCTGAGCAGAATGCAGATGGTCACGAGCACGAGCGTGCCCTTGTAAGCGCGCATATACGACAGCAGGCGCTTGAGCGTCTGGGAATCAAACTTCGGGCGTTCAGGCATCGTCCTCGCCTCCCTTCTGCTGGGACTCATAGACCTCGCGGTAAATTCCGCACGTGCGCAGCAGCTCCTCATGGCTGCCGATGGCGTCAATGTGCCCGTCGTCGAGCACGACGATGCGGTCCGCGTTCTGCACGGAACTGATGCGCTGCGCGATGATGATCTTCGTCGTCTCCGGGATATAGGCGGAAAAAGCCTGCTGGATCTGCGCGTCCGTGCGCGTATCGACGGCGCTCGTCGAGTCGTCGAGGATGAGCACTTTCGGCTGCTTCAGCAGCGCGCGGGCGATGCACAGGCGCTGCTTCTGGCCGCCGGAGACATTTGTGCCGCCCTGCTCGATATAGGTGTCATAGCCGTCTGGCATGGCGGAGATGAACTCATCCGCACACGCGAGCACGCAGGCGTGCCGGAGTTCCTCGTCCGTGGCATTCTCATTGCCCCAACGGAGGTTCTCCTTGATCGTGCCGGAAAACAGCTCGTTTTTCTGCAGCACCATGGCAACGGCGTTGCGCAGCGTCTCCAGATCATAATCGCGCACGTCCACGCCGCCGAGCGTCAGCTTGCCGCCGGTGACATCGTACAGGCGCGGGATGAGCTGCACGAGCGAAGATTTGGACGCACCCGTGCCGCCGATGACGCCGATCGTCTCGCCGGAGCGGATGTGCAGATCAATGTCATCGAGCACCTTTTTGTCTGCCTTGGATGCATAAACAAAGCTCACATGGTCAAAATCAATGGCGCCGTCGCGCACGGCCATGACCGGGTGCTCCGGATTTTGAATGTCCGTCTTTTCCTCGATCACCTCGGCAATGCGGCGCGCGGACGAAAGCGAGATCGTCAGCATGGCAAAGACCATGGACAGCATCATCAGGCTCGAGAGGATCTGCATGGCGTAGGTGATGAGCGCGGTGAGGTTGCCGGTCGTCAGGCCAAGCGCCGGATCGTTGCCGCTGGCGATGATGGCCTTGGCGCCGAGCCAGGAGATGATGATCATGCACGCATAGATGCACGACTGCATCAGCGGCGTGTTGAGCGTGATGAGCCGCTCGCCCTTGGAAAAGTCCTGATAGATGCGCTCGGAAATGGCGCCGAACTTGCGGATCTCGTGCTGCTCCTGATTAAAGGATTTGACGACGCGGATACCGCGGACATTTTCCTGCACGACGTTGTTGAGCTCGTCATACGTGCGGAACACGCGCGTAAAGATCGGAAACACGCTGCGGATAATGAAAAACAGCGCCACCGCGAGGATCGGCAGGATGATGAGAAATGTCATGGAAATATCATGGCTGATGCGGAACGACACGATCATGGAAAAAATCAGCATGACCGGCGAGCGGATCGCCATGCGCATGAGCATCTGAAAGGCATTCTGCACGTTCGTGACGTCCGTCGTCAGGCGCGTGACGATGGACGCGGTGGAAAACTTATCGATGTTGGAAAATGCAAAGGTCTGCACATTGTTGTACATGTCCTCACGCAGGTTTGCGCCGAAACCGACCGAAGCCCGCGCTGCGATACGCGCCGCGAGCACGCCGGTCGCGAGCTGGAACGCCGCCAGCAGCAGCAAAAATGCGCCAAACTTCCAGACCGCCGCCATGCTGCCGCCCTCAATACCATAATCGATGAGGTTGGACATATACAGCGGGATCACGATCTCGAACACGACCTCCAGCGCCGAGAGCAGCACCGTCACGAGCGCGGGACCTTTGTTTTCCCGCAGGCTGCGGGACAATGTATGAAGCATGGATTTCCTCCTTCCTGAATCACGGGCCGGTCAGCCGAGGTCGGCATAGATCGTGCGCAGGGCCGATTCCAGCGCCGCGATCTGTTCCGGCGTCAGCGAGCGCAGCATCTGCTGCTCCGTCGCCTGGATCGTGGCGTGCATATCCTGCGCGATCCCGGCAGCACGCTCCGTCTGGCAGACGATCTTGCTGCGTTTATCTGCCGGATCGAGCCAGCAGCGCACAAAGCCGTTTTGCTCCATGCGGCTGATGATGCCAGCCACCGTCGGGTGCGACACCTGCAGAAACCCTTCGATCTCCTTTTGCGTCGCCTGCCCGCCATTGCGAGCCAGATAGCCCAGCACGCGGCTTTGCGTCAGCGTCAGCCCCTGCTGCGCGAGATCGGCATCTGCCCGCATTTTGATCTTATCCGTGATCATTTTTAATAGACATCCGATTTGGAATTGCTCCATGATACACCTCCAAATGTGTAGCACGCTACGCATTATAGCGATCATATTTTAAATCGTCAAGAGACGTCACAAATTGTTTACATGTTAAAATCATGCAGGCGGATGCCGGATGCATCCGCCTGCATACATAGCGGGGCGCGTCGTCTGAATTTCACTGGCCCATATCATCGGATCGCCTTCTCTCTGAAAAAATCGGATCCAGTATAGCATGCGCGCAAAAATGCAAAAAGCGAATGTTTCGCATTGACAGCATGCAGATTTCGCATGAAAGAACGAAAAAAATATCCGTCTGCCGGAGCAGACGGATACTCTCTGACAATTACAGGTGCTGGTCGCGGTCGATCTTGTCGTAGTGCTTGAGCAGGATATCCTCCATAACGGAGGTCAGCTTCATGTCCAGGTTCCAGAAATAGATGACAAACGTGACCACGAACGCGCCGAGTGCGCCGAGCGATACACCCATAAGGGCCTTGAGCAGCTTGCTTTTCAGATTGTTCATGTTCGATCTCCTCTCTGATTACCAGGACTTGTCGTCCTTCAGGATCTCCAGGCTCGGATCCACGGGCTCTTCCTGCATGACGGTGCGCATGTAATCGTTGACCTGCTGGCGCACGCCCTGACGCGAGACCACGCGCGGATCAAACAGATCGTGCGTGACCCAGATGAGGTGGATACCGTGCTCGCGGGCGCGTTCCTCAAACAGGCCGTGCATACCGTCGAGCGCCTTGCAGCTCATGTGCTCCCAGAGGATGACCATGTCGGCGTTGAACTGCTCGCAGAACTCCCAGAGCTCGTCGAGCAGGACCTTGTAGCCGCCGTGGGTGCGGTTGCGCATGATCATGTTCTCGGTCAGCCAGGCCATGTCGTAATAGGCCTGCTCGCGGTTTTCGGGCGTGTCCTCCGTGACGAGTTCGCGCGTCGAGACCATGGAGAGCATATCCGTCAGCGGCACAATGCCCCAGCAGTTGAGCAGCCAGACGAGGAAGTCCATGTAAAAGTGCGACTGCACGCCCCAGACGATGGCGCGGTGGCGGTACTCGTTGGCGGCCTTCTTCTGCTTGCGGTAGGCACGCTCGGCGAGCTGGGTGATCTTGCGATCGACTTCACGGAACGCGGGGACCTTGCCGCAGATGGCCATGTAGTTCGTTTCGGTATACAGTGCGAGGTTGGAGCCAAAGACCTGCGGGTAGTCGGTCTTGTTCATCTCCAGCCACTCGAGGCGGCACTTGGTGGCATAGTTCACGCGCTCGGCGCACTCGAAGTACGCCTTCCAGTCCCACTTCTCGCCGGTGTGCTCTTCGATGAAGGCAATGGCGTTTTTGATTTCCTGTGCAGCGTAATCCTGCACGTCGTCCTCGCGGTGGCGCAGGGGCGCAGCGAGCTGGAACACCGGGACGCCGTCCTCGAGCTCGAGGCGCTTGGAGATGACGCCGTTGCCGAGCAGGGAGCCGTCGCACGTCGTGTTGCACTGCACGGCGCAGGCGCCGAGCACCGGAGCGTCGTCGTCGATGGACACGCCGGCCTCCGCCTCGGGCATCGGGCAGACGTCGCCCGCGAGGCCGTATTCCTGCGCAATGTCGATATAGTGCTCTGCCGCGTGCTGGTTGAGCAGCACGGAGACATAGGTCGACGGCGTCTCACGGCTCAGGCCCTTGAGCGTCGGGAAGCCCATCATGACGGCGGTCATCTCGTTTTCGTCCACGAGCACGACCTTATCGGAGAATTTCTTATCGTTGCCGATGCGGCGGTCGCCGCGGAAGAGACCGTCGAGCAGCTTTGCCACGTCCTCGATGATGAGATCCTGTTCCAGGTGACAGATACGCAGGTATTCATCGCGCAGGCCCTGGGTGTGGCGGTCGACCATCATGGGCACGGCCAGGTAGTTGGCCATCCAGCGGTAGCGGAACATGGCCTTGATGTTGCGCGGCTTGGAGACCATCTTTGCCATGGTGATCCAGTTGTGCAGCCAGCGGGAATAATCATAGAGCGTGTCGGTCACGCCGCGCCACTCGCGGCGGTTGCGGACCTTGCCCTCGGTATAGAACTTACCGAAGTTTTCACAGCCGATTCTCTTGTTGGACATCACTGTTTCCCCCCTTGAATCTTCTTGATCTCCATGCTTTCCACGAATGCCTGCACACGGGTGCGCATCTGGCCGGAGGAAGCGATGTTATACGGGCGGTCAACGGACAGGACAGGATAGCCGTAGTCATCGTTGAGGATGTGCGAGCCGAGCATGCGTTCATACGCCCACGGGTCGCAGAACTTGATCTGCTCGTAAATGATGCCGTCGGCCTCGTACTCCTTGGCGAGCTGATTGACGTATTCACGGCGGCCGATCATCTTGGGCATGTTCATGTAGCGCGGGCACTGGGCGCGGTTCATGTACTGGCGGCAGATCTGGGTCAGCGCGTCCTCGTCGTCCGTCAGCGTGATCGGGTCGCGGCCCGGGAACGAGCCATAGCAGAAACGGTCGGCACAGACATAGGCGCCGGTCTCCTCGACGAGCTTGATGAAGTCAATGTCATCGACCTCAGAGCCGACGACGACCACACGCGCGCGGTACGGATTCTTCTTGTCCGGGCGGCGGGTCTTGAGCTCCTTGAGCGTTTCCTCGAGCTTGTCGATGAGCAGATACTTCGGCGCGACATAGGTCGCAAGCGTGATGACGTGGAATTCGTAGCCCGTGATGCGCGGATTGGGGCCCTTGCGGTACTCGCCGATGGCGCGGATGAGCTCGCACACGCGGTTGTGCTCGGCGACAGACTTGCGGATGGCCTCATCCGAGACGTCAATGCCATAGACATCGTGCAGCGGCGTGAGGATGTGGTTGCGGCACTGGAGGACATACAGATTCAGTCCGTTGTCGTCCGCCTTCATCGGGATCTCCATGTACTCGAAGAAGAACTTCGACTTGTCCTTGCCCATGGTCTTGAGCAGCTCCATGTTCTCCACGGCGCGGTTCATCATCGAGCAGCCGTCCGGCGTGATCATGCAGTCGGCAAAGTTGTAGCCGCCCTCAATGGCGCGCTCGAGCAGCGCGCGGCTGTATTCGCACAGGAAGCTGGTCATATAATACGTGGCCATTTCCATGGAGCCGGTGCGCGGCGCGCGCAGGCGCGTCGAGAAAGCGCCGGGCAGGTTCAGCAGCGGCTCCGGCGTGTTTTCGCAGGCATAGGCAACGCAGATCTTCCCCTCGTTCTGCGCCTGTGCGATCAGGTCATTGTGCGCTTCCTGCAAAAGGTTTTCGAAGTACAAAAGATGTTTCAGGTCTTTCATGGTTCACTCCCTCTTCGTTTGTTTTTTCTATCAAAAGCGGCTGCGCGACCGCTTCTGTCTCTTTTGCTGCCCATAGGCAGGGAGGCGTGCTGGGATCAGCGCGCCTCAATTTGCTTGATATTGATCTCGTTACCCTGCTGCAGCCACGTGTTGCCGCTGCCGCAGTGGGGGCAGGTCTTGCCGTATTGTACGGTCGGGTAAGTGCTCTTGCAGTCATCGCACCAGGTGACGGCCGGAATGATCTCATACAGGAACTTCGTGCCCTGAATGATCGGCTCTTTCTTGGTGTACCAGTTCCAGCAGTCCTCGAGATATTCCGGCACAATGCCGGAGACCTCACCGAATTCGAGCGTGACCGACTCAATCTCGGTGAGGTTGTTTTCCTCGGCGATCTCCTGCACCTGCTTGACGACATAAGTAACGATACTCAGCTCGTGCATGGGGGCTCCTTTCAAACGGGCGGGCACAGCGGGAAGGGTTCTGTGCCCGCCGCATGATGATGGATTACTTTTTCTTTTCCGCGAGAGATTTCTTAATGATCTTCACCTGGCGCTTGGCGGCGTAGGGGCCGATGGCCTTGAACTTATCCTCAGCCGGGATCATCTTGCTGTTTTGCGGACGCACGCGCTTGAGGTGGATGGCATCAAACTCGCACTTGGTCGTGCAGATGCCGCAGCCGATGCACTTGTTCGGATCGACGACGCTGCGGCCGCAGCTCAGGCAGCGGGACGCCTCGGAGCGGATCTGCTCTTCGGTGAACGTCACGCGGTCATCCTGCATGGTGCGCACTTTCTTGCTGTCGATGGCAACGGCGGCACGTGCGGGCTTTTTGATCTTCTCGGTCGGCAGAACGATGTCGTCCTTGTTGAGCTCCTTGAACTCGCGGGTGTTGCGGTGGATCGTCAGGGTCTGGCCCTTGTTGACGAAGCGGTGGATGGACACCGCACCTTCGCGGCCGGTCGCGATCGCGTCGATCGTGTACTTCGGGCCGGTGGCGCAGTCGCCGCCGACGAAGATGTCGGGTTCGTTGGACTGGAACGTCACGGCGTCGTGTGCGATCAGGCGGCCGTCGGCCGTCTCTGCCGCGGTGCCGGCCAGCACATCGCCGTAGACCGAGCGCTGGCCGATGGCGACCAGAACGTTGGAGCACGGGACAGTGATGGTCTCATTCTCGTCATAGACCGGGGCGAACTTGCCGCTCGCGTCGCGGACGGACACGCAGCGCATCAGCTCGATGCCGGTGACCTTGCCGCCCTCGCCGAGGATGGCCTTCGGCGCCCAGGAGTTGTTGATGACGACGCCGTCGGCAATACCGGCGTTCTTCTCGTCCGGAACGGTGGGCATCTCTTCATCCTTCTCAAGGCAGTACATGTTCACGCTGCCCTTGGTCAGACGCAGGGCCGCGCGCGCCACGTCGATGGCCGCGTTGCCGCCGCCGATGACGACCACGTCGCCCGTGAGCTTCTTGAGCTTGCCGGTGTTGACCTCGCGCAGGAAGTCGAGGCCGCTCTTGACGCCGGTGAGATCCTCGCCGGCGATGTTGAGCTTCGACGCCTGCTGCAGGCCGACTGCAACGTAGAACGCCTGGTAGCCCTCTTCGCGCAGCTGCTGGATGGTGATGTCCTTGCCGACTTCGACGCCGCATTTGAACTCCACGCCCATCTCACGCAGCACGTCGATCTCGGACTTGACAACGTCCTTGCCGATGCGGAAGCTCGGGATGCCGTTGACGAGCATGCCGCCGGGCACGGCTTCCTTCTCGAACACGACCGGGCTGTAGCCCTCGATAGCTAGGAAGTAGGCGCAGGACATGCCGGCCGGGCCGCCGCCGATGATGGCGATCTTCTGGTCAAACTTCTCGTGCGTGCAGGAGTTCATGGGCGGCACGTAGCGATGCTCGGCCTTCATATCCTGCTCGGCGATGAACTTTTTGATCTCGTCGATGGCCAGCGGCTCGTCGACGGTGCCGCGGGTGCAGGCATCCTCGCAGTACTTTCTGCAGATGCTGCCGCAGACGGCCGGGAACGGATTATCCTTCTTGATGAGCTTGAGCGCATCGGCATAGCGGCCGTCGCCCGCCATCTTGATGTAGCCCTGGATGGCAATGTGCGCCGGGCAGGCGGCCTTGCAGGGCGCCGTGCCGGTCGGCCAGGTCTGGATGCAGCCGTTCTCGTTGCGGTAATTCTTGTTCCAGTGATCCTCACCCCACTTGGTATCGTCCGGCAGCTCGTGGTGTGGATACTGGATGGGACCTTCCTTCGTGCAGAGCTTCTGACCGAGGCGGACAGCGCCGGCCGGGCAGGTCTCGACGCACTTGCCGCAGGCCACGCACTTCTCGGGGTCGCTCTCGGCCACGTAAGCGGAGGCGGACAGGTTCGGCGTGTTGAACAGCTGGCTGGTGCGCAGCGCGTTGCAGACGCCGACGGCACAATTGCAGATGCCGAAGATCTTGTTCTCACCGTCGATGTTCGTGATCTGGTGGACATAGCCGCGGTCCTCGGCCTTCTGGAGAATCTCCATGGCCTCCTCATAGGTGATGTCGCGGCCGTGGTTCGTCTCACGGCAGTAGTCGGCGAAGTCACCGACGCCGATGCACCACTCGCCTTCCACGTCGCCGGAGCCCTCGCCGCGGATGCGCTGCTGCTTGCGGCAGGAGCACACGGACACACCGATGTGGCCCTCGTACTTCTTCAGCCAATGGGACAGGTGCTCGATCGGCAGAGACTTGCTCTCGGCCGGAATGGCCTTTTCGACCGGGATGACGTGCATACCGATGCCAGCGCCTCCGGGAGGAACCATCTCGGTAATACCCGCCAGCGGCAGATACGCCATGCGCTCGAAGAAGTCCGCCGTCTCCGGGAACATATCTGATTGCTCGGGGTTGATCATCATGATCTCGGCGCTGCCGGGAACGAACATATCCAGCACCCAGCGCTTGGCGTGGTTCGGGTTCTTTCCGTCGAGGTTCTCCCAGTGAAACTCAACCAGGCCGCTCTCGCTGAGCGCCTGCAGCGCCTTCTCCAGATAGTCTCTGTCGAACTGCGGGTTCTTCTTCGCGAGCTGCTCGATCGTGAGCGGCACGCGCTTTTTCATCGTCAGGGCGATATCGAGGATATCGTCCGCCATCTTCTCATCGTACTTCACCGCCGTGAACTTGAGGGCAGAGTTGATGCCCAGATACTCCGGGGCATCCGGCGTGATCTTGTCCTTGCCGAGCAAGACTGTTGCGCGATCCGTGATTTCTTTGCCGAGCTTTGCAATTTTCTCGTCTTTTGTCATGTTCTCGCTTCCTTCTCTGATAGTTTGCATCCAAATAACGACTAGCCGTTGCGACACTTGAGCGGCTTCCGACGCCGACATGTTAATTAATTAACCCTGCAATGTCAAGGGCTACGGGGCATTTTTGAAACAAGTCACAAAAAAGTTGTAAAAGAATTGCGAATAAAATCTTGTGTGTGTTGAATCGCAGAAACAAAAGTCGTATAATGTCTGAAAAAAGCGAACATTTTTCGTCAGGAGTGTTTGAAATGCAAGATTCATCCTGGAAGTTCAAAGAGGAAGTCGCAGAAACGGCCATCTCCCTCTTTAAGCGCGACGGATACAATAATGTTACGGTCAATGAGATCTGCAAAGCGTGCGGCATCTCCCGCTCCGTATTCTACTCGGTCTTCAACGGCAAGCGCAGCATTCTGGAATACATGGTACAAAAGCCGCAGCACAACGACGACGCGAGCTTTATGAAATTTGCGCACGCGGATAACGATTTTGAACGCATCTGGCAGCTGTTCGACCGGTTCATTGCAATCGCTTATGACTTCGGCCCGGAACTGACGAGCACGCTCTTTATCATGCAGTTCGAATCCCCGGAGGGCATCCGCGCAGCTGTGCACGCACTGGACGATCTGTTTGCCACGCTGGCCAACAACTGTGCCAAGGCGGGCATTATCGACACGGAAGAGCCGCCGGATCTGCTGTCGCGCATCGCAACGGATCTGATCTGCCACGAGCTGTACGTCTGGTCCAGCCAGAAAGGAAACTTCTCGCTGCGCGCACGCGCGCGGCAGTACGCCGAGATCGCCTACCACGTCAAACCGGAATACCGCATGCCGGCCGAGCAGCGCAACGCGCTGTGAGCTTTGTCATAGAAACCGCTGCCTGATTTTTGCGGAATTGGGCGGCGGTTTTTTTTGACATCCTTTCGTATTTGTTGTATCGCGTATATACACAGTGCATATACACGCAAGGAGGCTCATCATGCTGTACGAAAGTGATTATCTTGAAACAGGCTGCTCTGCACACGGCGGAAAAGATGTGCGCGGCCGCGCGGACTGCCCCGAAGGCGCATGGGAAGGACACGATGCACACGCGCGTCCTGACCGGAGACGAGAAGGAACAGCTGGCGAAAAAGATGGAGGAATTCGGCATCCGCGAAATGGGCGGCAAAATGAACACTTGGTACAGCAGGGACGCTGCCAACGTCCGCCGGGCACATGTGGTCGTTCTCATTGGCGCGGAGCAGACATACCGCGGCGTGCCCCACTGCGACTATTGCGGCTTTGATAATTGCGGCAACTGCAAAAACGCCGGCGGAAACTGCACGTTTGCCTATATCGACCTGGGCATTGCCGTTTCTTCTGCAGCCATGGCCGCCGCGATGGATACCGTGGACAACCGCATCATGTTTTCTGTCGGCAAGGCCGCCGCTGAAATGGGGTATGCCGAAAACGTCCTGTGGCTTGGCATTCCGATCTCGATCTCCGGCAAGAGCATCTTTTTCGACCGAGGGATCTTTCACGACTGACAGGAGGCATCATGGGAACGCAGCCATACAAAAGTATTTGCTACTGCACGAATCTCCGCCGGAGCGCAAATATGCTCTCCGACATTTATGACGCTTGCTTAAAGCTAGCCGGCGTGACCGTTGCGCAGTATTACCTGTTGGCAATCTGTCCAGACTCGGCAGCGCGAATATCACGCATTGGGCGCAGCGGGTCGGGCTCGACCGGAGCACGATGATCCGGAATATCAAGCCGCTGCAGACACGCGGCTACGTGGAAACGACCAAGGTACGCGGAAAAGTGTTCACATTGACGCCGGAAGGTGAACACGTTCTGGAGTTGGCAATCCCGATTTGGGAGCGCACACAGGCGAAAATTCAGGAAGCCTTAGGCGATGACGATGTGCAGACACTTCTGCGCATCAGTGAAAAGCTGCAGGAGATCGGCAAATGAAGAAAAGTCTATCATTAGATACCCAAAGAGATGTCTGACTGCGTTGCAGTCAGACATCTCTTTTTGAAAAACATGAGTGCCTACAGGCTTTTTCGGCCTCGGCAATTATTCCTACTCACGCACTAAAACCGTGACCTAAATAATTTCGTACAAATTTCGTATTTCGCGGTGTATCAAGGTTGTTGCAGTACTTGCTAATACTACAAATGACAAAAAGTATGGTGAGGTGTTGTCGTCCTTTTCCCTCCTGCACCACGCCGAAGTTCAGCAATCCCAGGTTCGGTCGTTTACTCAATGTCATATACTGATGCGATTCCAGGCCAGCGGCGCGATGTTGGGCAGATTCTTGTCCCCATCGAGATCATTCGCCGCACCCATACTAATTTTCCCGTCAACTGACATCAGCATAAACAGAGTTGCGGTTGATTCACCTCTCTTGGCTACCCCTTAAAGCTTTTTGCCGCAGTTGGCACAATACTGATAATTGAAAGGATTGAAGTGTGAGCATTCACAAAACCGCATGGTCTGATCTATGTCATAAGCTAAGAATAAATGTTCCAGCTTCTCTTCATCTTTGATTTTTCTTCCGCACATAGGGCAAAACTTGCAATGCTCAGGCACTTTGCTATTGCAGCAATCTGTTATGATCCCGCGAACGCGCTTTTTTAGCTCAGGCGGGGACACGTGCAATCTTCTGTCGTAGGAAATCTCTGCAGTATTTTCGCCAGCTGCATTGCTTCCCCATTGACATATTTCCTCAAGCACAACGGTTATTCTGTAAAAATCTTCACTGTCGCAGCTGTAGCAAACAAAACTTCTTCCATTTTCAAACAGCAACCGTATGCTGTTATCAATGAAAAATCCGCAAGCACCAACACGCATATTTTCAATAATATGGGCGTCAGTTTTCCACCGGCTGAAATCAACTGCTTTCAGCACAGCAAACAGTTTTTCTTTTTGCGCATCGGTAATCTGAAACACGCGCGGTTCAAAGAGCCCTGGGGGATGTCTCAAACCGCCGTCCCTGCTGCCGTTGATTTTATTTTCACATCGGATGCTGCCAGTTACCCTGTCATAATCAATATACCGAATGGGGTAATCGCCAAAAGAAACCTGGAGCCTCACGACATTGGAAACATCCATCTCATCTGGCTTCCATCTATATGTCCAATTGTCTATATAACTGCCGTAAAAGGCTGTGTCAAACTCACACGAGCGGGCTAACCGTATTGCCTCTAAACCGCATTTTCTACATTTATACTTGATACTCTCTTCAAATTCATCAATTCTTGTGAAATCGTGAGAATCAAAAGCACACGCTTGTTTTCCTGCTGGAAGCTTGCCGTGTCTATTTCGGATTTCCTGTTCGCTATTGCCTTGCATTTTCAGCCTCCGTTTTGCTTGAAAAATAAGCGGCATAAAATGGTATGCCCGCAACACAAAATGCCCGGAAGTTTGCGATTTCAAGGTTTGAGGGAAGCGTTTGTTTATTCCCACTCTTTGCCGGGCCTTGTAATCTAACGGTTTTCGTTTAGATTCTGTGATACCCGGTATTTTGATTCTTTGTATTCTCCATATTTTCAGCCCCATACGATGGTTTGTTATCATATGGGTATCGCCGACGATAGCAATCCATTCCGGTTTTTCGTGGATAGTATCCGGTGGCTTTAGCAGACTGCAAGACTATTGTAGCATATCTACGTGATTGACGTAAGAATCATTTCTGTGACGGTACAGTGAATTTTCCACTTAGTTCTTTCCATTTCTTGCAGTTAATTCTATGCTCTCTTTTAGAGACTGAAATTGACGTTCGGCAATCGGCAATCAAGTACTCATCGATAAATTCGTCTAAGTAATTAAGCGCATCGTCCTTGTTCAGTTGCCGTGCCTTCACAGTGTCTAAAAAAGAATCCTTAGCACTTCTTGATGGCGACCCGTAAAACGACTTGGATATTATCTCGCCAAGACGTATTAAAGCGGAAGCCATCGGAGCCTTTGGCTCCAGAATATCCGTCAGAATTGCGACCTTGTAATGCATTTTTATTCTTTTTAGGCGCCTGTTCTTTCGGACACGATGAACGCAATAGGAAACAATAATGATAAGAATCAGGAAAATTTGCGGGAGATAAAATGCAGGAGACAGCAGCACACCTTTGCTATACCACAAGAAGAAATCAGTGTATAATACATATAGCAAAATAGCGTCTATCGCAAGCACATAGCTGTATTTGTGGAAGAGCCTGCAGGCAATGGAGACCTCCGCACATTCTTTCGTACAGTAACCATCCCCGCACGATTGGCATTGGTTATAATTGTCGTCTGCATTTACCATATATTTGCACTTAGTGCTAATCCTTTTTCCTGCCATTTTTCCGACAAGATAGAGAAGTGCGAAAATTGTATTGAAAAGAATGAAGCCACTGAGAGCAATTGTAAAGACAAGCCGATAAGACGTTGACGCTACCATTCCTTGAAAAATGCCGCTTTCAAAAGTGATTCCGCCGGAAAATGCAAGAATGACTGCCGAGAAAATCGTGAGTGTTGTAATGGATGAGATTTTATTACTTTCAAGCTTTTCGTCTAGACTATCAAGCTGTTTCTGCGCTTGAGCCACTATGGGCCGCGTGGCGTCCACGGCTCGTTCAAGCTTAAGTATCCGCTCTGTATCAATAGCGGAGTGTTTATCCGTAGCTTTTCCAGAGTTCCCATCTGCCGCCGTTCCCGTAAATCTCGACTTGATAAAATTATAACGGCCTATTTCGAGGCGAATGTGATCTGAAAACTTCTTGTACCCGGAAACAGTGTTCTTATAATTGGCGTCATCACTATTTTGTGCAGCTAATTCATCGATTCGATTTCCAAGCACATTCAGATTTTCGCCCAGAACCTCTAACACCTCTGTGTCAGATGCATCGTTATTTGACAGAGTATCCGACATTATCTGCTGAATCTTGAAGAAAATGTCCGAATAAGTATGCCGGTACTCATTTGAATAGACCTTATTGAGCTTGCTGACCCATCCATCGATATTGTTTTGCTCCTTGGCAAAACTAACATCACATAGTGCATCTATCAAACTGAGCAATTCGCCCGTTTTCTCTTTGTCTGTCATATTTACGATGCCGTATCCTTTCCAAAATAATCTGCAATAGATTCAAAAGGAATAAGCGCTTTGTCACCAAAGATTTCATGCTGATATTTCCACGGATCCTGCTGGTGAGACAACTCCACAAGGTTCCAGGTAGTATAACGAGCATACTTCTGCAAAATAGCATCTATTACGCACCTATCCTCATGGTCAAAGGAAATAGACTGCTTTTGCGAAGGTAATGTGGACGAAGAGAAAATAGAATATTCAGCATAAACATTCGGGACAACAGGACCTAATTGCCAAGCATAGAAGTCGTCAGCAATCAATCTTGTACCCTTAACCCTGCTGTACTCACCTTGTACAAAGTACAATAGTTTCTGGAGCTTAAGGTTCGTGATTGGAACATTATGATCAAGACACCAGTTGATGATATATATTGCGACATTATGAGCAGAGAACATTAAACTCACCGCCCTTTCATTATATATATAATATGCGACTTATTCGCTTGATGCTTGCTTTGTGGTATGATTGCTGTAAGTACTCCACGTAGGCTCATAATCTGCGGTCGCCTGGTTTCCCCACATATCCCAGCCTTCACGGTCGCCACGAGCAAATAGCTCAAGAAATGGCCCCGGAGAACAGCTTTCGATGATCGGGATAATCTCATCAGGCTTCCGTGAGTGTTCACGCTTTTGCGTCCGAATGAGATTGACCTGCGAACGGGCTGGAGCCAGCGTCCTAAAATTGTTGCCCTTGACCCCAAAAAGGAGAATTTCAGTCACATTACGGAAATAGAAGCCGACTCCTCGTCCGTCCGGTCCACCATCCTTCCGGACCTTTTCCCAAATGATATTTCCCTTATACTCAAATCCCCACGCTTTCATAACAGCCAGACCATCCGGCAGGAGAGCATTGGGAACCCAAAGGTACAAATGGCTCTTTGCAGCAGCGACCTGCTCGACGGGCAACGCCATTATGTCTTCTAATGGCATTGTCTCATATCTATTCAGCTTCTTGTTTTCTGGAGCGACTTTTCCGGTGCGGTTTTGAAAGCGCCAAGGCGGATCAGCATAAATTGTTGAATAGCGCTTATCACCGCAAAAGGAGAGAAGATTTTCAGATGTTTCCTGAAGCGTGCTCATCTATGTATCCCTCCTTCCAATCTGAAACACAAGTTTTCTTAATGCCAATAGCCAAAACGGGGCATCCGCCATTACGACGTGACTCTAAGCGATACAGCAGTTTCCCAACCCAAGTAGTGCTTGCGCCATATTTACGCATAATAGGCTTCCAAGTGCGGGAGTTCTTATCATAGTCATACACGGTTTTGAACACATCATTCAGGTCTTGCGAACGGGTGACAATAATACCGGCGCTTACAATGTCGCAATCGTAGTATGTCCGCATTGCAAGCAGATCTCTGTCAAAGGTCTGATCCTTACTGTTCCATTCAAGGTCAAATGCAATTCGACCCTTCAAAAAATCAATATTATGACCGTCGATGTAGTTCTCTGTCACACGCTCCTCAAAGGGAACGCTAGAAAAGCGTCCCCTTTGATCGGCTTGTCTTGGATAAAACTTGATATGTAAGTCACCAGAAATCCGGATTTCTCTCCACCCATACGGGTAGAGAACATCATCAAATTTCTTAGGAATCTTAGTCTCGTTTCCGCCTGCTTCACGCAGGTCATCTGTGGTAATGTCGAGTTTTCTTAGGCACTCAACAACCTCACGCCACTCCTCAGGAAAAGCTTGAGTAATGATTTCAATAGCGTGGTTATAGTTGTGGAACTCGAATTTATCTAAAAGATCGGCGTCTATATAATCAGCAATCTGCATTTCGGCACCTCCAGATACTTACACAAAATATAGTATATCATATTTGCTTAGGCTTTTCAACGGCTTTTGGGCTTTTCTCAACAACATTCTTTAAAAAATGCCGGATTGCGAAAGCCGATAATCCCGTAGCGGCAGCATATTCACTCAACGAAATCCTTTTGCGCCGGTATAAATCGTAGTATTTCCAAAACACTTTGGGCGGCTCCAAGGTTTCAGAAGTGGAAATACGGGCTGCTGGCTCTCTGGCGTAGATCAACTCGTTATTTACAATCTCCATAGCCCTGTTTCGGATGTTATTCATCCTGCCGACCCACTCCATTGGGTTGTCTGCCTTGAGTTGCTCTGTGACACCTTCCGCCTCAGCCATCTGCTTTACCAGCCGAGAGAACATTTGCTCTGCCTGCCGGTCGATGTCGGCAAGATAACCATTTAACTTGCCACCGGTGAGCAGGGTCGCATAGGTTGCCCGGTGATGCTCTTTCAGGTAACGCCGGTGGCGCTGTCCCCACACGCCGATGGGCTGCTGTTCTTCTTCGGGCAGCTTCAGATCAGGGAGAAGGTAATCTCCGACCTGCGTATAAGTACCGCCCATTTCTTCAAAAATCGTCTGTGCCATTGTCTGTTCCTACCTTTCATAATTTGTATTTCTGCGCCTTGTGCGCTGGGTTTGCTTTCGCTGCTGCTCCATATCTTTTGCCTGTGCAATCAGATTATCGATCTGCTGACTGCCAAGGACCTTCCGCAGGAAGCGGAAATCCTTCAATTCGGAGCGTAGGACTTCATTTTCTCCTTTGAGCTTGTCATTGACGATGGTTAGATGCTCGTTTTCTCGGTAGAGCCGACCATTGGTGGTGTTCAGCCGGTGATAGCTGTCCAGAGCCTTGTAATAGTGGTAGAACACCTCTCGGATAACCTCTTTCACTTTCTTAATGAGTGGGTCAACAAACCGCTGTTTATAGGTCTTGGCGGTCATTAGAGTGGGGGGATCGGGGAGTTGAAACTCTGCATCCGACTCAATCCGCTGCTCCAACTTTTCAATAGACTGCACACCCTGATCGAAGTTGTCGATTCGATTCTGTACAGTTTCCAGCTCGTCCTGCTTTTCGGCAAGCGTGCTGTCCAGTGCAGCAATCTCTTTTTCTCGCTCTTGCTTCTTGTAGTCCAGAACAGAGAGGTGCTTTTCGTGGGTACCTTTCTGCTCCCACTGAATATCATACCGCTCCATCACGGCGGCAAGCTGCTCCTTTTCGGACTGTACCCACTGCGCCCATTCCGTTGCACCTCGTGTGCCACCCTTGAAGCCCTGCACTGCCAGCGCCTGTTTCAGCGATACACGGGTATCAAGCCCTCGCTTGCTCCCGGTGGTGAACGGCACAAAGTCAATGTGGATATGGGGTGTAGCTTCGTCCATATGGAGATGCGCCGAAAACACCCGGAGGTTGGGATTGCGCTCCTGAAAACCCTGATAATACTCGTCCAACACGGTTCGTGCAAGTTCTGCATACTCGCCGGTGGCGCTCATATCTTCCTTGTTTCCGATTTGCAGGATGATCTCGTGAAAGGGCTTCTCCTGATTGCCGGAACGGATTTTTTCGTAGTAATTTGAAATGCGCCTATCTGCACGGGCTTGCTTCTCGTTGTAGCGTTTCAGAGCTTCATCAAAAAGCTGGTAGTACACAGTCTGAATGCGCTCATTGCAGTAGTCGATGTTCAGGTGTGTGCGGCTTCCGTCCACATTCTCTGCCCGAAATTTGCGGCTGTTATGGCTGACAGAGCCTTTACCGACCTCGGCGCTGATCGTTCTCTTCATAAAATCTCACTTCCTCTCTCTTTCCGGCCGCAGCCGGGGGTTCTGTTACTCTTGTCAAGAGTAACGCAAAAGCACTTTTGACAGCCTGCGGCCATCAAAAGATGCTATTGCGCTCTCCGAGGGGGCTTGCACAGAGGCGGTATATCGAATACTGCCTCTGCGCCGGGACTTTGCCCCAGCAGCCTGCGGGCTGCTCCCCAGTGCTCAATGCCCTTTGAAAAGGGCAGCTGCACGGCTTGCCGAAACTTCAAAGCGTGACAAACTGTGACGGTGGTGACAATGTTTTAGGCCTCGCCGCTGCCCGCCAAAAGACCGTCACGGTCGTCACCCTTTGACACGCTGTCCAGTCCCATCTCCTTCCACAGGGTGATTTTGCGTCCACCGTGATTGCGGCTTGCCTTGTAGTGAATATCGTGATCTCGCAGCAGCCGCACAGAGCCGATGCTCAGCCGAAGGGATAGCACATTGGGCTTGCAGTCCAGATTCAGCAGGCTGCACAGCTCGGATGCTGTGCCCTCCCAGCGTTCACCCGCCGAAGAAAGAAATGCTGCAATACTTTCCAGAAACGGGTCCGGCGGTTCCTGCCAAAGCTCCGTTTCAACGCTCTCCAACTCCCATACCAGAGTTTCGGGATTCTTGTTCAGGTGTAGCCGCTGATCCTCCTGATCTCTGCCGGTGACATCCAGCACCGCCGCATTAGAGGTGCGTTTTTCTTTACTGAGAACAAATCCGCCATCCGCTGCACCAAACAGGCCATTGGTTCCAGCAATCATATCGAATTTGTCATCTGCCTCCAACTTGCGGGTGTGGTGAACGATTACCATCGTTACCTTATAGCTGTCGGCAACAGTTTTCAGCCGAGCCACAATATCGTAGTCACTGCTGTAGCTGAAATCCGCTCCGCCAACCTCACGCACCCGTTTCAGGGTGTCGATGATAATCAGGCCGGTGTTGGGATGCTCTTTCATAAAGCTGCGAATCTGATCCTCCAGACCGCTGTTGGCTGTTTTACAGTGGGTGGCAAAATACAGATTTTCTGCCGCCTCAGCGCCGAACATCCGGAACAGTCTCCGCTGTAAGCGGGCATAATTATCTTCCAGCGCAAAGTAAAGAACGCCCGTTTTCCGCACCTTATAGCCCCACAGGGGAAGTCCGGTGCTGACCTGATAGGCAAGCTGGGACATAAGAAAGCTTTTTCCTACTTTCGGAGAGCCTGCCAACAGATAAGCTCCCCGATACAGCAGGCCGTCGATCAGAGGCTCCTGTCCCTCAAAGTCGGTGTCATAGAGGGTGGTCATAGACACCGTTTCCAGATAGTCCGGAGCCATCCTTCTTTGAATTTCTCGGTATAAATCGTCGTCAGCCCCCTTGAAATCCGGGTCAAAATCGGTTAAACTATTGTTAGTAAGGTTTTGGGATGACTGCTCCGTATCTGCGCCAACAGATACAACGGAAGCGGTCATTTCTTTTTCAAGTTCCATCTGCATCGTCTCCTTTCATTCCGCTGAGCGTCGTGCTCAGCAGCGCCAGCGTGTCCCGCATTTCATCGGTGACGCCGCCTGCATCGCTGAGCCGCTGAAGCTGCGATAAAATCTTCTCCATCGTGGTTTTCAGCGCCTTATATACCCTTGGATTGGGGTGCACCACAATGTCCCGCTGCATACAGCGCCGGTAGCAATATTCCTGCTTGGGCAGGCCGGACAGGGCCACGGCCTCGTTGAGCTGTTCATTTTCTTCCGGCGATACCCGAAAACCGACTGTGATGTTCCGCCAACGGTTGTGTTCATCTCTGCTTTTTGCCGACATTACAGTTCACTCCTCTCAAAGTCCAGCTTTTTCGCCATTTCCGATTGCTTGGACGGAAACAGATGGGCATAGCGATAGGTGATTTCGATGCTCTCGTGTCCAACCCGGTCCGCGATGGCCACAGCGGAAAAGCCCATATCAATCAGCAGGCTGATGTGACTGTGCCGCAGATCGTGGATTCTGATGCGCTTGACTCCGGCGGCCTTGGAGCCTCGGTCCATCTCGTGATGGAGATAGCTTTTGGTCACGGTGAAAATGCGGTCCTTCTTTTTCAGCCCGTAGAGCATTCCAAGATAGTCCTGCATTTCCTCGCAGAGAAACTGCGGCATCTTGATGGTACGGTTACTTTTCTTGGTTTTTGGGCTGGTAATTACATCCTCACCGTGGAGCCGCTGATAGGACTTGTTGATTCGCACAGTGCTGTTCTGAAAGTCAAAGTCTGCAGAGGTCAGGGCCAGCAGCTCACCCTCACGGATGCCGCACCAATACAGCATTTCAAAGGCATAGAAAGAAACAGGCTTGTCCATCATTTCTGCGGCAAACTTCTGGTATTCCTCTTTCGTCCAGAACAGCATCTCCCGGCGTTCCTCGTTGCCCATATTTCCGGCCTTTGATGCGGGATTTGTCCGCAGATCATAAAACCGCACAGCGTGATTGAAGATGGCACTGAGTTGGTTGTGCAGCGTCTTGAGATACGTCTGGGAATAGGGCTTGTGCTTCTCATCCCGATACGCCAGCTGCTCGTTCTGCCAGGCAATCACATCCTTGGTGGTGATCTCGCTGATTTTTCGCTGCCCGAAATAGGGGAGAATCTTGGTTTCCACAATGTTCTGCTTGGTGATCCAGCTGTTTTCCTTCAGCCGGGCTTTCATATCCTTGGTATAAATTTCGTAGAACGCCTCAAAGGTCATATCCATATCGGCGGCGTTCTGCATATGGAATTTTTGCTCCCAGTCCTGTGCGGCCCGCTTGGTAGCAAAGCCACGCTTGCACTTCTGTTTGCGTTCGCCCTTCCAATCCCGATAACGGGTCATCACGTACCAGGTGCCAGTTTCTTTGCATTTGAAAACACCCATTTAATCAGTTCTCCTCTCTCGCTCCGTAGAGCCGTTCATTGAAATACTCCCGGTTGATTCGACCGGAAATGGTGATAAAGCCTTTGGATTTCAGCTCCTCGTTGAGCTGGCGAATGAGTTTGTAAGCGTAGGACTTTGATACGCTCAGCTCCTGTGCCACTTCCTCGGCACGAAGAAATTTCGGTTCCATTCGGATAACCCCCTTTCATTTGTATATTGTTCTCTTGTTTATTGTCGGAGAACTTTCTGACCGCATTCCGATTTGCCCGAGCGGGTACGCCATTACCGTGACGCACGACGGATATTCAGTTGTTTGCAAAGAGATTAACGCTATTTGCTATAGCTATTATACTAAGCATATTCCGTAAAGTCAATAGCACCAGTGGAAAAAATTAAGCTTTTTTGCTTCTGCTATCTTGACGAACGCTAACGATATATGCTATACTGATCGCACAGTATCAAAACGAGGAGCGTAATCGCTATGGCAATCGGTGAGAGGATTCGGTTCTTCCGCAATCTGCGGGGAATGACGCAAAAATACTTGGGGCAGGTGGTCGGTTTCCCGGAAAAGACCGCTGACATCCGTATGGCGCAGTATGAATCCGGCAGCAGAACGCCCAAGGCGGAGCTGACGGAGAGCCTTGCCGGTGCGCTGGGTGTCTCACCGCTGGCACTGTCCGTGCCGGACATTGACAGCTATCTCGGCCTGATGCACACGCTGTTTACCTTGGAGGATCGCTACGGTCTGACGGTGGACACCGGCGAGAACGGCGTTTCCCTGCGTGTTGACCCTCGGAAGGGGAAGGACGCTGCCGAGCTATCCGAAATGCTCACTGCGTGGGCTGAACAGGCCGAAAAATATCGCAACGGCGAAATCAACCGGGAGGACTACGACAAATGGCGTTATAACTACCCGAAATACGACGAAGCGTCCGACTATGTGAAAGTCCCGTCCCAGCAGCTCAGTGATGTGATGTTGAAAGCTTTCAAAGACCGGCTGAAAGATGATAAATAACCCAGAACGACAAAAAGCCCGTACCGATGTAGACCCATCGGTACGGGCTTAAAATATGGTTCTGTGCTTCGTCCAAGCCGCCGGAAATCATCTGTAACCCCGAAACCCTCGGAATTTCAGAATAATGGCACTTGGAAGAAGTGTTATCAAAGTGTTATCAAAACGGGTGGGCGAAACCGGAAAGCCGTTGGTATGACTGGACTTTTCGGCTTCCGTTTTTTATTCCCACTCGATCGTGGCAGGCGGCTTAGAGGTGATATCGTAAACGATGCGGTTAATGCCCTTGACCTCGTTGACGATGCGCACGGAGACGCGGTCGAGCACATCGTACGGAATGCGCGTCCAGTTGGCGGTCATGAAGTCCGTCGTTGTGACGCTGCGCAGCGCGAGCGTGTAGTCATACGTGCGGCCGTCGCCCATGACACCGACGGAGCGCATATTCGTCAGCACCGCGAAGTACTGATTCATCGTCTGCTCCAGGTGCGCCTTGGCGATCTCATCGCGGAAGATGAAGTCCGCGTCGCGCAGGATGTCCAGCTTATCCTTGGACACCGCGCCGAGGCAGCGGATGGCCAGACCCGGGCCCGGGAATGGCTGGCGCATGACCAGATACTCCGGCAGGCCAAGCTCGCGGCCGAGTGCGCGCACCTCATCCTTGAACAGCAGGCGCAGCGGCTCGATAATCTCCTTGAAATCCACAAAGTCCGGCAGGCCGCCGACGTTGTGGTGGCTCTTGATGACGGCGGCGACATTCGTGCCGGATTCGATCACGTCGGGATAGATCGTACCCTGAGCCAGATAGTCGACCGAGCCGATCTTCTTGCCCTCTTCCTCAAAGACGCGGATGAACTCCTCGCCGATGATCTTGCGCTTCGTCTCCGGGTCAGAGACGTCCTTCAGGCGCGTAAGAAAGCGCTCTTCCGCGTTGACGCGCACGAAGTTGATGTCCCAGTTCTGGAACGCAGCCTCGACCTCATCGCCCTCGTTCTTGCGCAGCAGACCGTGATCGACAAAGATGCACGTGAGCTGATTGCCGACCGCCTCCGCCAGCAGAGCGGCCGCGACCGAAGAATCCACGCCGCCGGAAAGGGCCAGCAGCACCTTGCCGCCGCCGACCTTGGCGCGGATGTCCGCAATGGACTTGCGCATGAAGTCACCCATCGTCCATTCGCCGGTCGCGCCGCAGACCTCATAGAGAAAGTTGCGCAGCATGGCCCGACCATACTCGGTATGATTGACCTCTGGGTGGAACTGCACGCCATAAAACCCGCGCGCTTCGTCGCAGATGCCGACCGTTGGGCAGGCATCCGAGTGCGCCACGAGCCGGAACGACTCCGGCACCTTGGCCATGTAGTCGCCGTGGCTCATCCACGTGATGCTTTGCTCCGGCAAGCCGCGGAAGAGACGGCAGTCGGTATCGAACCAGGTCTGCGTCTTGCCGTACTCGCGTGCGGTGTCCTTTCCGGCAGCGGTCACTTCCCCGCCGAGATACTGCGCCATGAGCTGGCAGCCGTAGCAGATGCCGAGGATTGGAATTCCGAGCCGGAAGATCTCAGGATCTACCTGCGGCGAACCTTCAGCGTACACGCTCTGCGGGCCGCCGGTGAAGATGATACCGATGGGGTCAAAGGCACGGATCTCGTCGATGGACATGGTGTGCGGCTTGACTTCGCAATACACATTGCACTCGCGCACACGGCGCGCAATGAGCTGATTATACTGTCCTCCAAAATCGAGGACGATGACAGACTGATTCGGCATGGATGACGCTCTCCTTATTCGACAGTAACGGATTTGGCAAGGTTTTTCGGCTTATCGATCGCACAACCATTCGCTTTCGCGACATAGTAAGCGAAGAGCTGCAGCGGCACGATCTCCGCCGGGACAACGAACAGATTATCCATCCGCGGCACGAGGATGACATCATCCGCCTCGGAATAAATGGCCCGGTTGCCCTCGAGCGCCACGCCGAGCACGCGCGCACCGCGCGCCTTGACCTCCTTGACATTGCTCATAGTCTTGTCAAACAGCGGCTCGTAACACGCGACAGCGATGACGAGGCGGTTTTCCTCAATGAGCGCGATGGTGCCGTGCTTGAGCTCGCCCGCGGCATAGGCCTCCGAGTGCAGGTAGGAGATCTCCTTGAGCTTCAGCGAGCCCTCCATGCAGACAGCGTAGTCCACATTGCGGCCGATGAAGAACAGGGACGGATTGTTTTTATACCGCTCAGCCAGCTGCGCAATCTGCGGGTTGAGGTCAATGGCGCGCTGCACCATCTGCGGCAGGATCATGAGATCGTCCGTGAGTTTCGCGGCCTCTTCCCTGCTCAGGCAGCCGCGCTTCTCACCCAGATAGAGCGCGAGCAGATACAGCACCGACACCTGCGTGGTGTAGCCCTTCGTGGTCGCGACGGCGATCTCCGGGCCGGCCCAGGTGTAAATGACATCGTCCGAGATGCGGGCGATCGTGCTGCCGACAACATTGACGATCGAGAGCACATAGGCGCCCTTGGACTGCGCTTCACGGATGGCGGCGATGGTGTCCGCCGTCTCGCCAGACTGCGAGATGATAATCATGAGCGTGTGCTTGTCGACGATCGGGTCGCGGTAACGGAACTCGCTCGCGAGGTCGGCGTCGACCGGGATGTGCGTGAGCTTTTCGAGCGCATATTTGCCCGCTTGACCGGCATAGAACGCCGAACCGCAGGCCGTGATCATAATTTTGTTGAAGCCTACGAGCTGCTCGTCGGTCATCTTCAGCTCATCAAACACGACGCGGTGATCCTTCACACGCGGGTCGAGCGTGGACTTGATGGCGCGCGGCTGCTCCATGATCTCCTTGAGCATGAAGTGC
>ERZ827522.677-NODE-677-length-39916-cov-6.830687_pt1 | contig 39916 bp, 39 predicted proteins | sample MGYA00519580_ERZ827522 | MGnify/ENA primary metagenome ERZ827522 (study PRJEB31778, sample SAMEA3449340) | human gut metagenome | biome: human gut; feature: human-associated habitat; material: faeces | place: United Kingdom | collected 2010/2012 ... | reverse complement strand
CGGCGGTTCCGGTGCAGGTAAAACACGCTTCTACGCCAAGCCCAACATTATGAATGCGAATACTTCTTTCGTTGTGCTTGACCCGAAGGGTGAACTGCTCCGGGATACCGGCCATCTGCTGGAGGAGAAGGGCTATGAAATAAAAGTCCTTGACCTCATTGATATGGAGAAAAGCCATTGCTACAACCCGTTCGTGTATATCAGCAGCGATGATGATATTCAGCGGCTTACCACAAACCTCTTTAAGAACACAACGCCCAAAGGTTCGCAGACACAGGACCCGTTCTGGGATCAGACGGCGGCGATGCTGCTCAAGGCCCTTGTCTGCTATCTCCATTATGAGGCTCCGCCCGATGAGCAGAACTTCTCCATGGTTATGGAGATGATCCGAGCCGGCGATGTAAAGGAGGATAACGAGGAATATCAGTCCGTTCTCGATGAGCTTTTTGAAAGATTGGAGGAAAGGAATCCGGAGCATATCGCCCTCAAGTATTATCGGGCGTATCACTCCGGCAGCGCTAAGACGCTGAAATCCATCCAGATTTCCCTTGTCTCCCGTTTGGAAAAGTTCAATCTGGATTCGCTGGCCGGCATTACCCAATGCGATGAAATGGATTTGGGGCAAATCGGCGAAAAGAAAACGGCGGTATTCGCCGTAATTCCCGATAACGACAGTTCCTTCAATTTCATCGTGGGTATGCTTTATACCCAGCTGTTTCAGCAGCTCTACTATCAGGCCGACTCCGTTCACGGCGGCAGGCTGCCCGTGCATGTGCATTTCGTCATGGACGAGTTTGCCAATGTCGCCCTGCCGGATGAGTTTGATAAGCTCCTGTCCACCATGCGAAGCCGTGAGATTTCCGTCTCCATCATCATCCAGAACCTTGCGCAGCTGAAAGCTCTGTTCGAGAAGCAATGGGAAAGTATTGTGGGCAACTGCGATGAATTTCTGTACCTGGGCGGCAACGAGCAGAGTACCCACGAGTATGTTTCCAAGCTGCTGGGCAAGGAGACCATCGATACGAATACCTACGGACGGTCTCGCGGCAGAAACGGAAGCTATTCTACCAACTATCAGCTTGCCGGACGAGAGCTGATGACACCTGACGAAGTGCGTATGCTGGACAACCAGTACGCACTTCTTTTTATACGCGGAGAGCGCCCCATCCGGGATCTCAAGTATGACATCCTTCATCATCCCAATGTGGCGCTTACGACGGACGGTTCCGCACCGGCCTATACTCACGGCGAGGATACCCGAAGTATCGCTTCCATGGCGTTCAGCTTCGACAAGAAGGCTGTCAAAAACGCCGAAAAGCTGGAGGCAGAAAAACATGAATTCTTGCTCTACTCGGAAGAGGAGCTGGAAGAACTACTCGATGAAAAGGAGAAAAAAGACAATGAAGAAACTTAATGCAAAGAAGAACACCAACAAGCCGGAGATTCCCGGCAAGGTCAAGAAGGGCTACCGCATTTATGTGATGGCTGTCCTTGCCCTTACGCTTACCATGAGCATGGGAGTGACCGCCTTTGCCGCAGGCGACCCCATTACCGTCGTCAACAACCTCAGCGACTTTATCTTCGGCCTCATCCGTGCGGTCGGCCTGATTCTGCTTGGCTGGGGCATTGTACAGGTCGGCCTCAGCTTCCAGTCCCACGATCCGAGCCAGCGTTCCAACGGTTTCCTGACCCTGGCCGGCGGCGTCATCATCACCTTTGCCAAGGAAATCCTCAACCTTATTGTTGGCTGATCCGGTTTCCGCAAAAGGGGCGGTCGCAAAGACCGCCCCGAAGGGAGGTGTAACGAATGTCGGATAACTGGGTTGTTCAAAACCTCGAAAATGCACTGGAAGTATGGAACGATAAGCTGTCTGAGATTTGGCAGCTGATCACGCAGTCACCGCAGACATTCAAAGGCGGCTCGATTTGGTCGATTATTTGCAGCATCCACGGAGCGCTGCAGGCCATCGGCTATGCGCTGTTGGTGCTGTTTTTCGTAGTGGGAGTTGTGAAAACCTGCGGCTCCTTTGCCGAGCTGAAAAAGCCGGAGCACGCGGTGAAGCTGTTCGTTCGCTTTGCGATTGCCAAGGGATTGATTACCTACGGCATGGAGCTGATGATGGCGATTTTGGAGATTATTCAGGGCGTGGTCAGTACGATCATGAATTCTGCCGGCTTTGGAAGCCCACAGGCAACGGTGCTGCCGCAGGAGATCATCACGGCGGTGGAGGACTGCGGTTTCTTTGAGTCTATCCCCTTGTGGGCGGTAACGCTGATCGGCGGACTGTTCATTTGGGTGCTGTCCTTCGTGATGATCATGAGTGTCTATGGCCGCTTTTTCAAAATGTACATGTACACCGCACTCGCTCCGGTTCCGCTTTCCGCCTTTGCCGGAGAACCTACGCAGAACATCGGCAAGAGCTTTTTGAAAAGCTATGCGTCGGTGTGTCTGGAGGGAGCGATCATCGTTCTGGCCTGCATCATCTTCTCTGTGTTTGCGTCCAGCCCGCCTGTTGTTGATCCGAATGCAGCTCCGGCTTCTATGGTGTGGAGCTACATCGGCGAGCTGATTTTCAACATGCTCATTCTGGTCGGCGCAGTGAAGATGGCAGACCGACTTGTGAAGGAGATGGTGGGTATTTAATTCGAAATTGAGAAGCAAAAATCAAAAATTTTGATTTTACAGGTTGTATTTCTGAAAAATCGGTGGTATACTATAGATGAAATATACGGAGGTGATTTTAATGCTGATTGAATTTCGCTTCAAAAACTATCGTTCTTTTCGGGATGAGGCTGTGCTTTCCATGGAAGCGACCGGACTGAGTTCCTTCAAAAGTTGCTTGATTCCGCTGTCGTCTACAGTAAAGTTGCTTCCTGCCATTGCAATTTACGGCAAAAACGGCGGTGGTAAGAGTAATGTGATTCGTGCCTTTTGGCTGGCCGTTCAGTTTATCCGAAATGCGCAGAGAACGCAGCACGAGCGTGCTGCGATTCCTGTCAATCCATTTGCACTGAATGACTATTCCAAGGATGAACCTACGGAGTTTGCATTTGAGTACACTTCGGGCGGCGTGAAATATTGGTATGGCTTCGCCGCTACGCGCGAGAAGATTTACGCAGAGTATCTCTACCATGCGCCGAAGGGGCAGAAAGCTTTGGTGTTTAAGCGTACAGAGCAGCACTTCGATTTCACAGAGGATAAATCAAAGCGAGCGCTGATCGGCGAAATGGTCGCTGAAAACCAGCTGTTCTTTTCAGTGGCATGCACCATGAACGATGCGGCTTGTGTTGCTGCTATGCGTTGGTTCCGGGATCAGGTGTTCTTTTCACGGGATTATTCTGATATTCCGCGGCAGTTGATCGAGTATTCGGAAGATAAGAATACTGGTGGTCAATATCATTGCAAAGTTTCAAAGCAAGGCCACAAATCCGAATGGCGCACAGATCGTTTTTACAACACACAATACGGAGCTGATGAGTCTGGAGCTGCTGCGAAAGGATCAGCTGTATTTTGTCGATAAGCGTGACAAAGACGGTGCTTCTGAGTTGTATACGATCAGCGAGTTTTCCACCCGCACGACAGAGAATATCCGCAAAGGGTACCTTGTTGGCAAATACGGTGCAACACCGGATATTGAAATCGAGGAGGTGGAGTAAATGCCACGTCCTACCAAAAGAAGCAAGTCAGTTATTCTGGTGTTCTGCGAAGGGGAAAGTGAACAGGTCTACACAGATTTTCTGAAAAAAGAATTCGGAGATGTTGCGGCAATCAGACGGCCAGCGTCTACCGGCCTTTTTGATGAGGCCGATAACAAATTCAAAAAGGACAAGAAGTATCGGGAAGATGCCGAAGTGACGGATGAGGTATGGTTCTTTTTTGATGTGGAAACAGCGGATGCTGGTTTGTGGGACGCCCGGATGAAAATCATCAAGCGGCTTCGCTCGCTGCGAAAAAAGCCCGGGATCAAGGTCCGGCTTTTGATGACGACAGGCTGCATTGAGTATTGGCTGATGCTGCATTACGACATGTATGCACCATCAATTCAAACCGTTGCCGAAAAGCAACGGGTGATGGATCGCTTGCTGGCCAAAGAACCGAATTACCGGAAGGGTGATGCTGCGGTAACAGCGAAGATTGCGCAGAATTATCCTACGGCAGTTATCAATGCGCGGCAGACGGTTTCTAATTTGCGTCAGCATGGGTTGCCCGGCTTGGAGGACACAGACGAGCGAAACCGCTGGCTTTGTCAGAAATGCCTGACTTTTTCCACTGTCTATGAAGCAATCGACTTTTTAACCAGCCTGCAATAATCATTTATCAAAGTGCCATAGGAGAAATCCGATGGCACTTTTTCTGTCTAAACCTAAACCGCCCGATAAAACCATGTAGGGAACTGTTGACTCCGTACTTCTACAGTAAAGTTCCCTACACAAGACTTTGACGCCTTCCAAAAGGAGGGCGTTTTTCTTATCTGAAACAGAAGGAGGTATCCTCTTGGAGGTCAAAATCAATAGAGAGATTCGGAACTATACCGAGTCTATGTTTTTCGGACTGTCCCTCAGACAGTTCGTTTTTTCTTTGCTGGCTGTTGGTGTCGCGGTGCTTTTGTATTTCGTCTTGAAGCCCTATGTGGGGACGGAAACGGTTTCGTGGATGTGCATCCTTGGTGCTGCGCCCTTTGCGGCAATGGGTTTTGTGAACTACAACGGCATGACCGCAGAGCAATTTGTGTGGGCTTGGCTCCGCAGCGAAATGCTGGAGCCCAAGCAGATCAAATTCGAGCCGGTGAATATCTACTACGAGGCATTGAAGGACGCGATCGATGAACATGAAAAGGAGGTTTCCAAGCACAATGATTAAGAGTATCAAAGCGATCCTCGCACAGGACAAGGAGAAGTTTAAGGTTCCGAGAAAGGTGCAGGATCTTATTCCGATCAAGAACATCTGGCCGGATGGCATTTTTAAGGTTGGGAATAAGTTCTCCAAATCCTTCCGATTCTCGGACATCAACTATCTGGTGGCGAGCCGCGAGGACAAAGAGAGCATGTTTCTGACATACTCGGAGCTTCTGAACAGCTTGGACAGCGGAGCTACCACGAAGATCACCATCAACAATCACAGGCTGAACAGGTCTGATTTTGAGGAATCCATCCTGATGCCCATGAAGCAGGACGGGCTGGATGAGTACCGCAAGGAGTATAATGACATGCTCCTGGACAAGGCGACGGGAGCAAACGGCATTACGCAGGAAAAGTATATTACCATCACCGTGGCCAAGAAGGACATCGAGGAAGCACGGGCATATTTTGCGAGAATCGGAGCGGATTTGACCGCCCATTTCGCAAACCTGGGTTCCAAGTGTGTGCCCCTGAACGCCGTTGAGCGGCTGCGCATTCTCCACGACTTTTATCGCCCCGGTGATGAGGCGGCATTCTCGTTTGATATGAACCGGAAGGCGCGTCTGGGGCATGATTTCCGTGACTATATCTGCCCGGACAGCATAGAGCGTGCTGCGGATCATATCAAGCTGGGCGAGAAATATGCCAGAGTGCTTTTCCTCAAGGACTACGCCAGCTATATCAAGGACAGCATGTTCTCGGAGCTGACCGAGCTAAACCGCAATCTCATGCTGTCCGTCGATGTGATTCCCATTCCTACCGATGAAGCCGTCCGTGAGGTGGAGCGCCTTTTGCTGGGCGTGGAAACGAACATCACCGGCTGGCAGAGAAGGCAGAATCAGAACAACAACTTCTCCGCTGTGGTTCCCTACGACATGGAGCTTCAGCGCAAGGAATCCAAAGAGTTTTTGGACGATCTGACCACCCGTGACCAGCGCATGATGTTTGCGGTGGTCACAATGGTGATCACCGCAGATACCAAGGAACAGCTGGATCTGGATACGGAAACGGTGCTGTCTACGGCGAGAAAGCACATGTGCCAGATGGCAACGCTGAAGTATCAGCAGACGGATGGTCTGAATACGGTGCTCCCCATCGGGACGCGAAAAATCAATGCCTTCCGCACTCTCACCACAGAGAGCCTTGCGGTGCTGATGCCTTTCAAGGTGCAGGAGATCATGGATAAGGGCGGCATTTACTTCGGCGAAAATGCCATTTCCCACAATCTCATCATGTGCAATAAGGCAAATCTTCTGAACCAGTCCGCTTTTCTGCTCGGTGTTCCCGGTTCCGGTAAGTCGTTCTCGGCAAAGGAGCTGATTACCTTCCTCATTCTGAACACCAACGATGATATTATGATCTGTGACCCCGAGGGAGAATACGCGCCGCTTATTGAAGCTATGGGCGATCTCGGCTCGGTGATCCGTGTGTCTGCCGGCGGCAGAGACAGACTGAATGCCATGTATATGGTGGACGGGTACGGTGAAAACAACCCCATTGTTGTAAAGTCTGAGTTCATCATGTCCCTCATCGAGCAGATCGACAAGAAGGGCGTCGGCCCGCAGCACAAGTCTATCATCGACCGCTGTATCACCAATGTGTACCGCAATGCGGCGGACACCGGGACGATTCCTACTCTCTGCACCCTCCGCGATATGCTGCTGGAGCAGCCTGAGCCCGAAGCGAAGCAGATCGCGCTGTCCCTTGAGCTCTATACCACCGGTTCTCTGGACATCTTCGGCAAGCAGTCCAATGTGGACCTCGACAAGCGTGTCGTGGTGTTCGACATTCACGGTCTCGGTTCCCAGCTCAAGCCCACCGGCCTGCTGGTGATCACCGATACCATGCTCAACCGCGTGACGCTGAACTGGAAGAAGGGCAAGCGCACCCATGTCTTTATTGACGAGTTCCATGTGGTGTTCGAGAACGAGTTCTCGGCGCAGTTCTTTAACTCCGCGTGGCGGCAGTTCCGTAAGCGCAACGCATATCCCACGGCAATTACGCAGAATGTGGAGTATCTGCTGGATTCTGTTCAGGCCAGCACCATGCTTTCCAACTCGGAATTTGTGGTTATGCTGAATCAGGCTGCCTCCGACAGAGGCCAGCTTGCCAAGCTCCTGAACATCTCCAATGAGCAGATGAGCTATATCACCAATGCCGACGCCGGCTGCGGACTGATTAAATACGGCTCTGCGCTGGTGCCCTTCATCAATCGGTTCCCGCAGGACACCAAGCTCTATCAGCTTATGACCACGCGCCCCGGTGAGGGCAAATTTGCAAGAGGACGGGATTAACCCCGTCCTCCATTCTTTTGGGAGGAATACAAAATGAAAAAGAAAACCCTTGGAATCATCATCGTTTCCGTACTCGGCGCGGCAGCGATCTTTTGCAGCGCCATGTTTACGCATCAGTATCTGGATGCCAAGAACAGCAAGGTGACATTTGACGATCTGACAAATCTGATTACGGAAATCGACAAGCCGCAGAAGGCCACCGAAGCGGAGAAATCTGGCCTGAGCGAAGAAGAACTGGCGGCAGCAGAGGCGGCGCTGGCCCGTGAAAAGTATGCGGCGCTGTTTGCGCAGAACAACGACTTTATCGGATGGATCAAGATCGATGGTACGAATGTCAATTACCCCGTCATGCAGACCCCGAACAAGCCGGACTTCTATCTGAAGCACAGTTTTGATAAATCATACAGCGACTACGGTGTTCCCTATATTGACGAGGCCTGTATGACCGGGATCAGCAACAATCTTGTGATTTATGGGCACCACATGAACAACGGCTCTATGTTTGCCGACCTCTGTAAATACACCGACGCCGATTTCTGCAAAGAACATCCAACGATTGCCTTTGACACGCTCTCCAGTCTCGGAAAATATGAGGTCATTGCCGCCTTCAAATTCAATACGAACCGCGAGACCTTCAAATACAATGAATACACGCTGATGGATGAGGACCAGTTCGACGAGTTCATGGAGAATGTCCGCGCAAGACAACTCTATGACACGGGCGTTACTGCCGAATACGGAGATCAGCTTTTGGCCCTTTCCACCTGCGAATATACCTATCCCAACGGTCGCTTCGTTGTCGTAGCGAAGAAGGTGTGACTTGTCTGCTCTGAAGGGAGGCGATGGCTTTGGGCAGGATAAAAACAAGGGAAAGCACAAAGGACATCAAGGTCCTTGATAAAGCGGCGGTTGTCTCCGAGCGCATGAAGACGGCCCTTGTCCGTTCCAAGGATCAGGCAGAAAACCTGATGGACGACGGGCAGATTTCCCCCTCAGAGTACGCGGAGGACAAAATCCGCTATGCCGCTGAGGATGTGACCGATCAGGTTTGGCACGAGGTCTCCGGCCAAACGAAAAAAGCCATTGAAAGAGGCAAGGAGGCACACCGGGAACACCGCAACGGAAAGCGCATCCAAAAAAATGAAGAACGGGTTCGCCGCTATGAGGAGGAGCTGCGTAGGGGCATGCCAAGCAGAACGCCGCGAGAGGAGGCTGCGCGGCAGGCAGCGCGGCAAAATACGGAGGCCACACGGACAAGCATCCGGAGCAGACGAAACCAGACCATCAAATCTGCGGAGCGTACTGAACGCACCATCAAGCAGTCTGCTCGCTCTGCCGGGAAACAGACAGTAAAAGCCGGTGCAAAGGGAACGGTAAAGTCAACAGAGAGGGCCGTAAAGACTGCGGAGAAAACCTCCAAGGCTGCCATCAAAACTGCAGAGGCAACGGCGAAGGCAACACAGAAGGCAGCGGCAGCGGCTGCAAAGGCCGCGCAGAAGGCGGCGGAGATTGCCCGTCAGACTGCCATAGCTGCCTACAAAGCGGCTGTTGCGGCGGCAAAAGCCGTTGCTGCGGCAATCAAGGCCATAGCAGCGGCGATGAAAGCGCTGGTTGCGGCCATCGCTGCCGGAGGCTGGGTCGCGGTCGTGGTCGTCGTGGTTATTTGTCTCATTGCGCTGATTGTCGGCTCTTGCTTCGGCATTTTCTTTTCAAGCGAGGATACCGGCTCAGAAAAGACGATGCGGCAGGTCATTCAGGAAATCAACATGGATTACCAGAACGAGCTGGATGCCATTAAGGATTCCATTGCATACGATGCGCTTGAAATGTCCGGTTCCCGTGCCGTGTGGCCGGAGGTGCTGTCGGTCTATGCCGTCAAAACGACCTCCGATCCGGATAGCCCTCAGGAGGTGGCAACGATCACTCCAGAAAAGGAACAGCTTTTGAAGGAACTGTTCTGGGAGATGAACGAAATCACCCACCGGACGGAAACGAAGACCGAGACGGTTATTGTAGAGACGGATGACGGCAACGGCAATATCCTTGAGGAAGAGGTGCAGGAGACGATTACGACGCTCTATATTACTGTCAGCCACAAGACGGCGGATGAGATGGCAACGCAGTACGGCTTCAATGAGGATCAAAAGCAGCAGCTTGCAGAACTGCTTGCACAGGACAGCAGTATGTGGGCGGCGGTGCTTTACGGAATCTACGGAGTGGATGACCAAATCGTTGCCGTAGCGCTTTCTCAGGTGGGCAATGTGGGCGGCGAGCCCTATTGGTCATGGTACGGCTTCGGCAGCCGTGTGGAGTGGTGCGCTTGTTTTGTAAGCTGGTGCGCCGATCAGTGCGGCTATATTGACACCGGAGTTGTACCCAAATATGCAGGCTGTGTGAACGGCGTCCAGTGGTTCAAAGATCGAGGACAGTGGATAGACGGCTCTGCTGAGCCTGCCCCCGGAATGATTATTTTCTTTGATTGGGATAACAAGGGTTCGTCGGGTCCGCAGGACGGACAATCCGACCACACCGGTATTGTCCAAAAGGTCGAGAACGGTATCGTCTATACCGTTGAGGGCAACTCCGGCGATAGCTGCCGAGTAAACCAGTACAGCGTAGGTCACTATGAAATCCTCGGATACGGAGTTCCGAACTACTAACAAAAAAGCCACCGACTCACTTTTGATGTGGGTCGGTGGCGCTTTTTTTGTTTACGGGTTGCATTTCTTGCAGGGGTCATATCCTTGGGAAATCAGATCATCTCTGCTTCCGGTATAAGTCTGCTTATTCTTGTCACTCATTTGTTTGACAGACGAGCAAGAAGGATAGTGGAACTTTTTCGTATTGACATTCACAATGTAGGTACTTTCAACATTTTGGGCTGGAGGATTAGATTGTTCGGTTTGCTTCGGCGGTTCTGTTTGTTGAGTACCAGCGAATGAACTATCCCCAGTTGCGTAGTTTATCGAAATGTCTGGCTGGACATTGTAGCAATATACATTAAAGCAAATGCCATCTCCATTGTCCTCAACAGAGTATGCTTCCAGTAAAACACCGCTTGCAAGGAGATTGTTGCCCTCAAAAATTGGCGTCGAGCGATATAGAATGTGATTTCCGGTTTCTTTAACATAGTCTGCAACCATATTCTCGAATGGCAGCATCCCCTGAATGTTCAGATAGCGAGTACCTGTTATAAGATTTTTTGTGTTGGCATTTTCGCCAGAGAGCTGATAGCCGATCAAGTGACAACGATTATACAGATACTTCCCATCCACATTATCGTATTTTACAGTATGCCAACCTGTTGGTTTAACACTTCCGATAGAGCCTCGCTCTTCGGTCGGCATTAAATCTTTTCCGATGGAAGCAACACAAACGCCGCATCGCCCCAACGAGTCAAGATCACTGTAATACTCATATGAGCTGGTTGTATAGTCGCTCTCGGTAAAATACGGAATGTTGTTATTGATTACAGCATATGGCGAACCGGAATAAGCAGGTACATCGCTAATGGAAAAAGAAGAATTGCTTTCTTTAGCGGGAGTGGTTGCATTGCTTGTTGTCGGCGATGCAGAAGCTTCTGAGGAGGATGAGTTGTCTGAGCCTGTGTCGGATGGTGTTGTCGTTCCGTTAGTGGAATCCGAAATGGTATATCCCGGCGATACCGCTGGCGACTCAACCGTACCGCTTTCGGAGATACATCCGGCTATGATAATACAAGTGATGAGCGCCACTGAAGCTGCGATAGAGCCAATGGCAATTTTCTTTTGCCGTGCTTTCTTTTTCTGCGCTGCTTCTTCCGCAGTTTTTAGAGAAGATAATTGCTTTTCGTATTCTTCTAAACGCTCAGAATTGCGGGCAGAGAGTTTCTTCTTATGGCGGAGCTTCTCAATCTCTTTCTCAAAGTCCGCTATGCTCTTTGGCTTTTTAGAAAAGAGGCTCATCTGACATACACCTCTTTCGTGATCTTTTCGTGAGAGGTGCCGACAAAGTCAAGTGTGGTTTCGAGCTTGTAATCGTTTGCGTAGTCAATGTCAAAATAAAAATCTGCGGGGTAATCTCGGTTCCATTTATAAATGACCAACTTTGAGATCTTTTCTTTGAACTTTGCAACAGATGTGTTTTCAACAAAACAATAGTCTTTGGCATCGGCGTCAGCTAAAAAGCTATCGCTGATGGAAACGCTACATTCTGCTTGAGAAAATAATGGCTCAGAGTAAGGTGCAATCAATAAAGAAGCCCCATTGATAGTTTTCAAAATATCCTTGACAACATTAGCATCTCGACTTTGCCGACGATGGTTAAACATCATCCCATTCGCATTATCTAAGCAAACAATAACAGTCATAGCCACCCCTCCATCTTCATCGCACAAACGCTAACAGGCCTAAAATAACGCTATAGGTGTAATTATTATAGCAGATAATCAAGAAAACTACAACTAATAGAGTTAGATTACGCCTACACGACCGTGTATGGCGTGCGTGTTGTCGATTATACTACTAATAGTGCGATAGTAACGCTGAAGGAGGTGGTTCCCGTGGACATCGAAACGATTGGTCTGAATATCAGAAAATGCAGAAACGCAAAAAAGATGCGTCAGGAAGATTTGGCACAGAAAGCGAATGTGAGTTCAAATTATATCAGTGCTGTCGAGAGAGGCGTAAAGATACCGTCAGTCGAAACGCTAATTGATATTATGAACGCACTCGGTGTTTCTGCTGATATGATATTTTGCGATGTCATTGATGCGGGTGTAACTGAGAAGAATAATCAGCTTGACGCAAAAGTTTCTCAACTTTCCACCAAGGATAGAAAGACCGTCTATGATGTACTTGATCTCTTGGTTAGAGATTTGTCCAAATAACTTCAAAGTTCGGCTTTGCGCCGAACTTTTTCTATACTGGAACAATTAAGAAAGCAGCCGGAAACGGCTGCTTTTCCTTTACGCTGATGAAGGGTGATAAGGTTGTCAAGCTGCTCCAAGTAATCGCCCAAAACTCGCTGCTCGGTTATACTTGGAATAGTTACAACTGTGTTTCCCACAAGTTCTTTATTAAGGTTATTTACTGTGCTGCCAGCAGCAAGTGACCTATACTGGCTAAGCATTTGTGGTGTACCAAGTAGATGACAAAGGAAAGTTAAGTCAAAGACTCCATAGGTATTTCTTATGAGCAACCAGCCGTCGTGAATACAGCCATCTATGCCCATTATATAGGGCTTTCCGAAACTCATAGAGTTGGAAAGAATTAAGTCACCCGGATGAACTTCTCTCGTTTTAGACAGTCCTTCAGGTCGGATTTTCTCAGCGGTTTTGGTTATGTAATTTCCTTGTGTTGGAGCATCACCGATCTTAACCCAGTTCAACCCATTTGGTGCATCCGTTATGAAATCGTCAATCGGTCTTGGTGAACCTCCTCGTTCTATTTGTACCAATTCTGAGAACTTACGCTGTTCCCAAGCTATCCGGTCGCAGTCGTGCTTATTCAGGTGTGAAATATAGGAATTAAGTTTGAAATTTCGGGATTTATTGTTGCTAATTCGGGATTATATGCTATAATATAAGATGTGTTTTAGCACTTACTCGCAGGTTGAGAGAAAGGAATGATACGATGGCTGTAAGCTATAAAAAACTTTGGCACATTCTGCTTGATCGAGATATGAAGAAAAGAGATTTGCAGGAAGCTGCTGGACTCACTAAATACGCAATCAATAAGCTCAGTCGTGATGAAAATGTAAGCACTGAAGTGTTGGGAAAAATCTGTTCAGCTTTGAATTGCACGACTGACGACATTATGGAGTTTGTTCCCGACGAGAAGTGAGTCCGTTTTAAGGGACACTAATTGTTGTATCATAACAGTGGGGTAGTATATTGCCCTTAAAAAAGAAAAAGGATGGGTTCACAGGATGAATAAGCAACAGCTTGCTCAGAAAATATGGGCTTCCGCAAACCAAATGCGTTCCAAAATCGAAGCGAATGAATATAAGGATTACATACTTGGCTTTATCTTTTACAAGTATCTATCTGATAAAGAAATCAAATTCTTGAAGGAAAATGACTATGACGACGAACTTCTGAAAACCGTATCAGAAGAAGATGACGAAACGGTTAAGTGGATTCAAGAGAATATCGGCTACTTTATTGCCTATAAAGACCTCTTTTCTACTTGGCTCTCTATGGGGAAGGACTTTGATGTTTCAAATGTCCGTGATGCACTCTCTGCGTTCAGCCGGCTGATTTCCAACACGCACAAGAAGGTGTTTGATAAAGTATTTGACACTTTGCAAACGGGTCTTTCCAAACTTGGCGATAGCTCCGGTTCACAAACAAAAGCAATCAGCGGGCTTCTGACGCTGATAAAGGATATTCCTATGGACGGCAAGCAGGACTACGATGTTCTCGGCTTTATCTACGAATATCTTATCAGTAACTTTGCAGCAAATGCTGGAAAGAAAGCAGGTGAGTTCTACACCCCGCACGAGGTATCTCTGCTGATGTCTGAAATCGTTGCAAGCCACTTGAAGGGCAAAAGCGAAATCAAGATTTACGACCCGACAAGCGGTTCGGGATCGTTGCTTATCAATATTGGTCAGAGCGTTGCCAAGTATATGACCGATGACAACAACATCAAATACTTCGCTCAGGAGTTGAAGGAGAACACCTACAACCTGACCCGGATGAATTTGGTTATGCGTGGCATCAAACCGGATAATATCGTCACTCGTAACGGCGATACTCTTGAGGAGGATTGGCCGTACTTTGACGAAAATGATCCGGTAAATACCTATAATCCTCTCTATGTGGATGCGGTCGTGTCCAATCCGCCGTATTCGCAGGCTTGGGACCCGTCCAACAAAGAGGGTGATCCTCGTTATGCTCGTTTTGGACTTGCTCCCAAAGGAAAAGCCGACTATGCTTTCCTGCTTCACGATCTGTTCCATATCAAGCCGGACGGCATTATGACAATCGTTCTTCCCCACGGCGTACTATTCCGTGGCGGTGAGGAAGGTGAAATCAGAAAGAATCTGATCGAGAATAACCATATCGACGCCATTATCGGACTGCCTGCAAATATCTTCTTCGGGACAGGAATACCCACCATCATTATGGTGCTGCGCCAAAAGCGTGAGAATACCGATGTCCTTATCATCGATGCATCCAAGGGCTTTATCAAAGAGGGTAAAAATAACAAGCTCCGTGCGTCTGACATTAAACGCATAGCAGATACCTTTATTAAGCGTGAAAGCATTCCGAAGTTTTCACGAGTCGTCAGTCGTGAAGAAATTCGCAGCAATGATTATAACTTGAACATTCCTCGCTATGTTGATTCCTCTGAAGCTGCCGAGCATTGGGATGTCTATGCGTCTATGTTTGGCGGTATCCCGACAGCAGAAATTGACGAGATGAGCGAATTCTGGACGGCGTTCCCTGCGCTGAAAAAGGCGTTGTTTACCGAGAGTGGCATTCCTTATGTGAATGTGTCTACCCCTGATATTAAGAGTGCCATCAAGAGCCACCCTGATGTGGTCGGATTTGAGAATGCTTTTAACGCCGCCTTTTCCACTTTCCCGGCATTCCTGAAAGAAGAACTTATCGACCGGATGGGAAGCATCGAAATCTCTAAGGCTGAAACCGTTCTGAGTGCTGATATTTTCGATCGATTGAAAGAAATTCCACTTATCGACAAATATGCGGCGTTCCAGCTTCTTGACGACGATTGGACAGGTATTTCCATCGACCTCGAAATGTTGCAAACCGAAGGCTTTGCTGCAACAAAGAAGGTCGATCCGAACCTTGTCATCAAGAAAAAGGACGGTAAAGACCAGGAAGTTCAAGAGGGCTGGGTAGGTCATATTATCCCGTTCGACTTGGTACAGGCGACTTTGCTCTCCACAGAAACGGACGAGCTTCACGGTTTGGAAAGCCGTTTGGCGGAAATCCCTTCTGAGTATGAGTCTATCCTTGATGAAATGACAGAGGAGGATAAAGAGAGCTGCAACGATGTTCTCACCGAGGAAGGCGATGCTTTCGTTCCGAAAGAAGTATCCAAAAAGATTAAGGAACTGAAGAAAGACCGTTCTCCTGAAAGCGTTGCGCTTCGTACACTCTTAGAAAAGGTAGAGTCTTTGGTCAAGAGCGAGAAAGAAATCAAGGCGGAGATCAAGGCAAAGAGTGCTGCGTTGCAGGCAAAAACAAAGGATACGATTGAAAGTCTGAGCGATGAGCAGGCTTTGGATTTGCTTGAAAAGAAGTGGATTGCTCCTCTCATTGAGAGCATTCACAAACTGCCTGATACCGTAATCGACAGCTTGGTGAGCCAAATTCAAGCCCTTCAAAACAAGTATGCTACCACTTTCTTCGAAGTCGAACAGCAGATCAGTGAAACCGAAGCAACGCTTTCGGGAATGATCGATGACCTTGAGGGTAACGAGTATGATATGCTGGGACTTAATGAGTTGAAGAAATTGCTGGGAGGTAGTGCAGAATGACGAAAAAATCAGATGCTCCCGCAATTCGTTTCAAAGGATTCTCAGACGCTTGGGAACAGCGTAAGGTTGGGGATTTGCTCATAGAGCGTAATCAACAAGCACCAATGAGCGACGAATATCCCCTTATGGCATTCATAGCAAATGAAGGTGTTGCCCCTAAAGGTGAGCGTTATGACCGAAGCGCCTTAGTTACGGACACGGTAAACAAGCTATATAAGAAAACAGAGAAAGGCGATTTCATATATAGCTCCAACAACCTTGAAACCGGCTCCATAGGTCTGAATAAGTACGGAAAAGCCTGCATTTCACCGGTATATAGCATTTTTGAGCCTACTGGCATAGCTGACTCGGATTTTTTAGGAAGAAGATTGGTCAGAAAGGACTTTATAAATGCTATGGTCAAATGGCGTCAGGGTGTCATCTATGGACAATGGAGAATACACGAGTCCGATTTTCTGAAAATTGAAATAACTGTACCTTCAGTCGAGGAACAACGGAAGATCGGTACTTATTTAGACCAACTCGACCACCTTATCACCCTTCATCAGCGTAAGTTTGAAAAGTTGACGAATGTGAAAAAGTCGATGCTCGAAAAGATGTTCCCGCAAAATGGCAGCAGTTACCCCGAAATTCGCTTTAAGGGATTTACTGACCCTTGGGAACAGCGTAAGTTTGAAGAAATCGCTGTGCGATCATCGGTAATATGCTCCGATGATACCCTTCCAAGAGTTGAATATGAGGATATAGTGTCAGGGACAGGTCGGCTCAACAAAGACATCTACGCCAAGCAAAGTAGCAAATCAGGCATCGCATTTCATCAAGGTGATGTCCTTTACGGAAAACTCCGCCCATACTTGCAAAACTGGCTTTTGCCCACATTTGATGGGCTTGCTGTGGGCGATTTTTGGGTATTACAGCCTCAAAATGCTGATAGCAGCTTTCTATATCGATTGATTCAGAGCCGGCAATTCGATGAAGTAGCTAATCAATCGACCGGGACGAAAATGCCGAGGGCAGATTGGAAATTGGTGTCCAAAACTGTGTTCTCCATCCCGTCAAACATTAGTGAGCAGGCTGCTATTGGTACATACTTTACAGCACTCGATAGCCTTATCACCCTTCATCAGCGTGAGTTGGAAAAGCTCCAAAATATCAAGAAATCTATGCTTGAAAAGATGTTCGTGTGACATCAATATCGCAGGAAGGAGGAAATCGAATGACATTCCAAAAAGAAGCGGACTTTGAGGAAGCCCTGATAAAAGTCTTGGCGGATAAAGGCTGGGAAAAAGAAGTTATCAAGAATCCAACCGAGCAAGACCTCATCCGAAATTGGGCAAAGATCCTGTATGATAACAATCGTGGAATTGACCGCTTGAATAACTATCCTCTTACGGATGGCGAAATGCAGCAGATTATTGAGCAGATCACGGAACTTAGAACCCCGTTAAAACTCAATGGCTTTATCAACGGAAAAACTGTGTCCATCAAGCGTGATAACCCTGACGACAAGCTCCATTTTGGCACTGAAATCAGCTTGAAAATATATGATCGCAGAGAAATCGCCGCTGGACAGAGCCGGTATCAGATCGTACAGCAACCAGCCTTTCCGAGCAAGTCAAAAATGCTGAATGACCGGCGTGGCGATTTGATGCTGCTCATCAATGGTATGCCTGTCATACATATCGAGCTGAAGCGCAGCGGTGTCCCCGTCAGTCAAGCATATAATCAGATTGAGAAATACTCATATGAGGGCGTTTTTACCGGGCTGTTCTCGCTCGTTCAGGTGTTTGTTGCAATGAACCCTGAAGAAACTCGTTATTTTGCGAATCCCGGACCTGACGGAAAGTTCAATACGGATTACTATTTCCATTGGGCTGACTTCAATAACGAACCTATCAACGATTGGAAAGCTATCGCCTCCTCGCTGCTGTCCATCCCTATGGCGCACCAGCTCATTGGGTTTTATACTGTTGCCGACAATGCTGACGGTGTTCTGAAGGTAATGCGAAGCTACCAGTATTACGCAGCCAGCGCAATTTCCGATGTTGTGTCTAAAACGAAGTGGGACAGCGGTAAGCAGCGTGGTGGCTACATTTGGCATACCACCGGCTCAGGCAAGACGATGACGAGCTTTAAGTCGGCTCAGTTGATTGCAAACTCCAATGATGCAGATAAGGTTATTTTCCTTACCGACCGTATTGAGTTAGGAACGCAGTCGCTCAAGGAATATCGGGCATTTGCGGACGAGAACGAAACCGTGCAGGCAACAGAGAACACATATGTCCTTTTGACTAAGCTGAAAAGCAACGCATCGGCAGATACCCTAATTGTTACCTCTATTCAGAAGATGAGCAATATCCGAGATGAGGACGGAGGACTTAATGCAAGCGACATTGAAATAATCAACGGTAAACGGCTTGTTTTTATTGTTGACGAAGCTCATCGTTCAACTTTTGGAGATATGCTATCCATCATCAAGGAAACATTCCCCAATGCCATCTTCTTTGGCTTTACCGGCACACCGGTGTTTGAGGAGAATGCAAAGAAAAACAATGCCCAAACAGATGTTTTTGGCAATGAACTCCACAGATATAGCATTGCTGATGGTATCAGGGATAAGAATGTGCTTGGATTTGATCCTTATAAAGTCCTGACATTCCGTGACAAGGATGTCCGCAAGGTGGTTGCTTTGGAAAAAGCAAAAGCGGCAACCGAAGAAGAAGCAATCAGCGATCCGAAAAAGGCAAAAATATTCTATGAGTATATGGACTCCTCCACCGTCAAGATGGCTGGTTTCTTAGGCGATGACGGTAAATGGGTCAAGGGCATTGAAGATTATCTTCCAAAGACTCAGTACCTTTCCTCGGAGCATCAAAGCAAGGTCGTTGAGGATATTCAAGAAAACTGGCTTACTTTGAGTCACAACGGGAAATTCCACGCAATCTTTGCAACGAGCAGCATCCCCGAAGCAATAGACTACTATCGACTGTTGAAGGCTGCAATGCCGGAGCTAAGGATCAGTTGCCTTTTTGACCCCAATATCAGCAATGAAGATGGGGATTACAAAGAATACAGGGGGCAGCCGATTGCCTTCTACAAAGAGCAAGGTTTGATTGAAATCCTCACTGACTATAATACGATGTTTGGTCAGGATTTTTCGATTGCTACACACGCTCGCTTCAAAAAAGACCTTTCCCTACGCCTTGCCCACAAAGAGCAGTATAAGCGGGTTGAAAGAGAGCCTGAGAAGCAGCTCGACCTCCTGATTGTAGTGGATCAGATGCTTACCGGCTTTGACTCTAAGTGGGTCAACACGCTATATATGGACAAGATACTGGAGTATGAGAACATCATTCAGGCATTTTCCAGAACCAACAGACTTTTCGGACCCGATAAGCCTTTTGGCATTATCAGATATTATCGCAAGCCGCATACGATGGAGCAGAATGTGAGCAAAGCTGTTAAGCTCTATTCCGGCGATAGACCGATAGGTCTGTTCGTTGAAAAACTGTCTTACAACCTCGGAAAGCTCAACGCTGTGTTTGATGATATTGCCTATTTGTTCAAGAATGCCGGTATCCCTGACTTTGAAAAGCTGCCTGCGGACGGAACCGTAAGAGCTAAGTTCGCCTCGCTGTTTAGAGATTTCAACGGATACCTTGAAGCTGCTAAAATCCAAGGATTTAGGTGGGACAAACACACCTACTCATTCAAGGACGAGGAAAGCGGAAATTCGATTGAAATTACAATGGAGTTCGATGAGAACGCATTTTTGATTTTGGCACAGCGTTATAAAGAGCTTTCCGCCGCTTCTCCCGATGATCCCGGATCACAAGACATAGATATACCATACGATCTTGTAGGATACCTGACTGAAATTGACACAGGGGTTATCGATGCCGATTATATGAACAGTCGCTTCGATAAGTACCTCAAATTGATTCGACAGGAAGGTTCTTCCGAGGAATCTATTGAGCAAGCAAAGGCAGAACTTCACAAGACTTTTGCTGCCCTAACGCAAGAGGAGCAGAAATACGCAAATATCTTTCTGCACGACATTGAGCGAGGCGATGTCATTGCCGAGGACGGAAAAACGCTTCGTGACTACATCACGGAGTATCAGTTTAGAGCAAAAGATGACCAAATTCACCGTTTTGCGACCATCTTCGGTCTTGATGAGGATAAACTCAGGAATATGATGGGGCTTAACCTGAATGAAGCGACTATCAATGAGTTTGGCAGGTTTGACGAGCTGAAAAAGAGCGTCGATAAGACCAAAGCAAAAGCGTTCTTTGAAGCATATGAACAAACCAAGTTGATTCCGCCCAAGGTCAATATGAAAACGGATCAGCTTTTGCGGCAGTTCATTCTTACCGGTGGATTTGAGGTTGATATGCCGTAATGAGTGCCATCACCGCTAAAGCAAGCCGAAAAATGAAAAAATATGCGGTCTTAACAAGAGAGCCAAGGTGTTTCCTTGGCTCTTTTGATTTTTCTTGGGAACAGCGTAAGGTTCAAGATGTTGCTGACCGCTTTGATAATCTGCGTATCCCTGTTGCAGCAAATCTTCGAGTTCACGGAACAACGCCGTATTATGGTGCAAACGGAATTCAGGATTATGTGGAGGGATTTACACACGATGGAGAATTTGTCCTTGTTGCTGAAGATGGAGCGAATGACTTAAAAAACTACCCTGTAAAATGCGTAAACGGGCGTATTTGGGTCAATAATCACGCTCACGTCCTTCAAGGAAAGGCGGGAATTGCCGATAATAGTTTTCTTGCCTTTGCCATAAGTCAATCAGATATTGAATCACTTTTGGTAGGTGGCGGTCGAGCAAAGTTGAATGCAGAAACCCTAATGAGCATTGAGTTTAGACTGCCCTGCTTACAAGAACAGTATCGAATTGGCGAGTATTTGACACAGCTCGACCACCTTATCACCCTTCATCAGCGTAAATGTGCAAATTTATGCAGCCCTTCTCAGGTAGTTTTCTCTCTGTTATTTGTGACTTCAACTTTTTCTTGGGAACAGCGTAAGCTCGGTGATATTTCAGAGATTAAGACAGGACCTTTTGGCAGCACACTTCACGCCGATGATTATGTTAGCGATGGGACTCCGATTATTACAACAGAACATTTTAAGACTGGTGCCCTACCTCGGAGTAAAAATGGATTGCCGCAAGTTTCTGATTCCGACTATAAACGGCTCACTGCATATACATTGGACGACGGTGACATTGTGTTCTCTCGTGTTGGTTCAGTTGATATAAATGCCCTAATTACGCCATTTCAGAGTAATTGGCTATTCTCTGGACGAGTTCTAAGAGTACGCCCTCAGACAGATATTTCATCTAAATTTTTGCATACACGATTAGAAACCGAGAGTATTAAAACGGACATCCGAACAAGAGCTGTTGGTCAAACTATGCCAAGCATTAACACGGAAATCCTGAAAATCACTCCATTGGTTTTACCATCATCGGCAGCAGAGCAAGAACAAATAGGCTCATACTTTGCCGCTCTCGACAACCTTATCACCCTTCATCAGCGTGAGTGCATTTCCTTTACCGGAAGGGCGGACAGGCTTATCCTGACCGCAAATAAAAAGCGAACTACTTCTTCTTGGGAACAGCGTAAGTTCTCAGATATTACTTTTCCCGCTGGCGAAAAGAATAAGGACAACCTTCCATTAGAGAGCTATTCAATTACCAACGAACACGGGTTTGTACCACAAGATGAGAAGTTCGAGAATGGTGGGACGATGCGAGAAGCAGATAAAAGGATGTATTATATCGTTTCTCCGAACTCATTTGCTTATAACCCGGCAAGAATAAATGTTGGTTCAATCGGATACCAAAATATCGGGAAAAATGTGATAGTTAGCTCTCTATATGAGGTTTTCAAGACCTCCGAAGATGTTGACGATAGGCTCTTATGGCACTGGTTCAAATCACCTGATTTTCAAAAGTTGATTATGCAGTTGCAAGAGGGTGGCGTTCGTCTGTACTTCTATTACGACAAGCTCTGTATGGGAGAAGTATCTCTTCCTTCGCTTGAGGAACAGCGCAAAATCGGAAAGCTGTTTGATACCCTCGACAACCTTATCACCCTTCATCAGCGTAAGCCATTTTTAATGAAATGGAGGACTTCTGATGCTAACAGAAACCAAACGAACAGACTTGTTCTGTGAATATTATGCAAAATGGATTACGGTGTATAAGAAGGGCGCAATCAGAAAGGTGACGATGGATAAGTACCTAATGACGCAGAAATGGCTCGTTAAGCTCGTCCCAAACCTGAGAGTATGTGATATGAACCGGATCGCTTATCAGCAGCTGTTGAACGACTATGCTGAGTTCCACGAGCGCCAAACCACGATGGATTTTCACCACCAGCTCAAGGGAGCTATTCTTGATGCTGTTGATGAGGGCTTGATTGAAAGAGATCCTACTCGCAAGGCAATCATCAAGGGGAAGCCACCGGTTGCTAAGAAAATCAAGTATCTCAATCAATTTGAGCTACACACGCTGCTGATCTCGCTTGACCTGAAGGATAAGGTGAATTGGGACTACTTTATCCTGTTGGTAGCAAAGACGGGGATGCGCTTTTCTGAAGCACTGGCTCTTACCCCGAAAGACTTCGACTTTGCCCATCAAACACTGTCCATAAGCAAGACTTGGGACTACAAGGGAAAGGGCGGCTTCCAGCCTACGAAGAACAAGTCGTCTGTGCGGAAAATTCAAATTGACTGGCAAACTGTCATTCAATTTTCTGAATTGGTAAAGCACCTTCCCGAAGATAAGCCCATCTTTGTCAACTCCACTGTCTACAATTCGACGGTGAACGACATTCTCGGCAGGCATTGCAAAGCCTGTAACATCCCTATCATCTCTGTTCACGGATTACGGCATACACACGCCTCTTTGCTGTTATTTACGGGCGTTTCCATTGCGAGCGTTGCCCGCCGTCTTGGACATTCGAGTATGACCACTACGCAAAAAACCTATCTGCACATCATTCAGGAACTTGAAAACAAAGACATCGACTTGGTGATGCGCTCTCTTTCGGGTTTGAGCTAAAAAAACAAAACCGGCTTGCGCTGATTAAAGGTGATAAAAAAGATGCCATCCGAAAGGGTGGCATCTTAGTTATTTGTCGTATCTTAGAAAATCGTTACAGTGTTCCTGTTGGCGCAAACGGTAGCCCTGAGAAATCAGCGTATCGGCTTTTAGAGCGACAAGGTTAATATCTGAGTTCAATGTCCGTGCGATCTGCTGCGTGTCGTATCCTCTTTCCGCAAGTTCAAGGAAGTCCTCATCTGATAGGGAAATTTGTGCGGCAAAGAGATTGGCTTCGTACTCCATACGGTTGTCCCGCATATTGAAGATCTCAAACTCTTTGAAACCCCCGACTTTCGTGGCTTCCTCCCGGTGTAAAGCATCGTGCCCTAATTCGTGAAGTAGCACGATGTTCTCCATAACCGGATGCAGATCATTTTTGATAAAGATGAAGCGATTACGCATCAAGACTTTATATGCTCCACGCTGTTCATTGAACGGATAATACATTACCTCGATTCCTAAGTCCTTTGCTATTCTGAGAGGATCACGGGTTCCGCATTGAGCAACGATGGAGTTTGCTTTTTGTACGATTTCCGAAGTGCTTACATACATCGGCTTCACCCCTTTTCAGTTTATTCCTGTTTCCATTCTAACATACAATGTGTCCCATAAACAGGACTCAGTCCTGCTTGCCCTTAGAACGGTACTTCTTTGGGGTGTACTTTTTGTTTTTCTCTTTCGCAAGCCAATAGGCATCCATAATAGCTTGCATCATAACATCCATATCATCCTGTGCCAACTCGCCGCCGGTAAACAAACCGGTTACTTCATCTGTGAGCTGTTGCGCTTGTTTGGCACCTCGTGCGCCGTACTGCTCCGCAGCCTGAGCAACGAGCATACCATCCGTACCCAGAAGCTGATCCACGGAAATATTAAGTGCCTTTGCCAGCTTCTCCGCTGCATCCAAGCGAGGACGAGAGGTTCCGCATTCGTATCTCTGTATGGTACGGGGGGAAACACCGGAAACCTTAGCAAGCTGCTCCTGCGTCATATCATTTTTTTCTCTCAGCCCTTTTAATCTGTCGCTGAACTTCATTATCAATTCCCTCCATAAGATTTCTATTTTTAGCAGCACGACACTTTTTTCGTCACTTCTTATTGACACGACATTGGTGTCGTGCTATAATCTGAATCACAACAACGACACTTATGTCGTGTCCATATGATACAACACGACACTTTGGTTTGTCAAGAGGTTTCGCAGAATTTCCAAGAAATAAGGTGATTTAGTTGAGCAGATCAATACTGCATTGCGATATGAACAACTTTTATGCGTCGGTTGAATGTATGCTCGACCCGGTTTTGAAGAAGTATCCTGTTGCAGTCTGTGGTTCGGTGGAAGAACGACACGGTATTGTTCTCGCCAAAAACTACGCCGCAAAAGCCTTTGGGATAAAAACCGGCGATGCTGTATGGCAAGCAAAGCAGAAGTGCAGAAACCTTGTTGTAGTGCCTCCGCACTTTGAGGAGTACATCAAATACTCTAAACTTGCAAGAAATGTCTACCAGCGCTACACAGATCAAGTTGAGCCGTATGGAATGGATGAGTGCTGGCTTGACATCAGCGGAACAGACTACACCTTTGGTTCCCCTGAAAAGGTGGCAAATGACATAAGAGAAACTATCAAGTTTGAGCTGGGGTTGACCATCTCAGTCGGCGTGTCTTTCAATAAGATATTTGCCAAACTCGGCTCGGATATGAAAAAGCCGGATGCTGTGACGGTCATACCGAAAGACACTTTCCGAGACAAAATATGGGGACTCCCCGCAGCGGACTTGCTCGGTGTGGGACGGGCAACGCAGCGTGTATTAGATAGCTATTGCATTAGAACCATTGGCGATTTAGCTAAGACCGATCCTGACTTTCTGAACCGACGGCTCGGTAAAAACGGAATTGCCCTTTGGCAGTATGCAAACGGTAATGACCGATCCCGTGTTATGAACGCCGACTTTGTTTCTCCGGTTAAGAGCGTGGGACACGGAATTACTACCATCGAAGATTTGGAGAACGACGAGCAGGTGTGGCCCGTCTTTCTCGAATTGACGCAGGACATCGGACATAAACTCCGTGTCCACAAAAAGTGTGCGGATGGAGTCGCCATTCACATACGGGACAACACACTTTTTTCAAAGCAATGGCAAACGGCATTGGATATGCCTACACAATCCCCAATGCTGATCGCAAAAGCGGCTTTTGCCCTCTTTGAAAAAAGATACGACTGGAGGAACCCGATTCGCTCAGTCACGATTCAGGCAATCAACTTGGTGCCACAGGACACGCCCCGACAAGTCGATTTGTTTATGAACATCGAAAAGATTGAGAAAGCAGAAAGGCTCGACCAGTGCATTGAAACCATTCGCCAGCGGTTCGGCAAGAACAGCATCCGCAACGGCATACTTTTTCAAAATCTCCGGATGCCGAGTGAAAAGCCTGAGATTACTATGCCGACCGGGGTGCTTTGTTAAGGAGGGCAGTATGATTAGTACAAGCAGTAACAAGATTGATGAAATTATTGTGCCTGATGAGATCGAAACCTATGTTTCGATGCCGTCCTGTTTGTTGCAGGGGTGCAGTAATGATCTGATTATTTTCCGTGCAGATGGAGGAAACCACTTCACTCACTACGGCATTTATGAGGGGATGTTTCTTATCTTTGATGTCAGCAAGGACTTTCAGGAAGGGCGGCTTTCCTGCTACCTGAACGATACCGGCGATAGTCGCCCAAAGTTCAAAGTTTCTGACAAGCCACTGGACGGCTATCACCACTTGGGAAGACTTGTTGCGAGTATGAAAAATTATGAGGTGTAGAGATGGAAGAAGAACGGCGAAAAGTGTATGTGGAGGTCGATGTTACCCACAGGACAGATGGGACAGCTCGACCCCGAAAAATCAAATTTGAAGATGGTGAGGTCTATGAGATCGACCGTGTAAGGCACTGCTGTCGTGCGGCATCGACCAAGGTCGGTGGAACAGGGCTTCGTTACACGGTGATGATATGCGGCACGGAAACCTTCCTTTTCGATGAGGAAAACGGAAAGTGGTTTGTAGAAGGCAAGAAAAGAGCAGTTCTCTAAGGATGCCACTATTCATCAGCCCTGAGAGCGTCAAGGAACTTAATGAGGTGATGTGCGTGACAAAAGATAATTGGACACCTATACCGATGTATTGCTCTAACTGCGGAGCATTGCTCTACGGATATAGAAATGATGAGGGGAAAATCAAGTATGAGTGCAAAAGGTGCGGAACCGTAGCGGTTCGAGTCCAAAAAGGACGCCGACACGACAAGATTGACCTTTATGCCCCAGAAGGGCAAATCCGATACTATTGATCGGCTAAAAACTGAATACGGCAAAACGACGGAATGGTTGAGGTGAAACAGACTGCGTAATTCCATCTCCAGGTCACTTGCTTTGAACACTTCGGTTGGTTAAACCAAACTTGCTATGCAGATATGAGAGGCCACCGACAAGACAGTAAGCCATAGGCTTACCCTGTCTTGCCGGTGGCTTCTTTTTTTCGGCAAGAACAACCGACCAAGGGCTTCCGGCAGAGAAATCTCTGAAAGGAAGCCTTTTTCGATGCTAAATAAGTGGCTCTGCTATATCGCTGAATATCCGTGATATCCGAATTTTTGATTTTTACCCAAATTCAAAAATTCAAAGGAGATCACAGTAATGAAAAGAACATTTTTGGTAAAGAAGGACCCCACGATTGAAGCACAGGACAATTGGCTGATCATGGATTATCGCCAGTATGCGGCATGGAGAGAAACGGATGAAGGCAAGAATCGGGAAATCGTCTTTGGAAAGTTTGAGGCTTGTAGTGAAGACGACTCTATCATTTTCATGGAGTGCAATGAAAAAGTCAGCAAAGAGTTGAAAAAGGATTGCCATCGCAAGCAGTACATCCGAAGCCGAGACGCCGAAACACCGTTCCAAGTCATGTCTTACAGCACCATGACCTTTCAAGAGTCTGAAATTTACGGAGAAGATGTTCTCGAAGATACAGAGTGCAATGTAGAGGAGTCGGTCATGCAGCGTATGGATATTGAGCGGGTCAGAACTGCACTGAAAATGTTGGCCCCGGAAGAGCGGGCCATCATTCAGGATTTTTTCTTCACAGAATCCCCAATACCGGTTAAGGAGCTTGTGGAAAAATACGCAATGCCCAAGACGAGCATCTATAGAAAAAGGGATGATGCACTGAAGAAGCTGAAGAAAATTTTAGGAAATGCGTAGGTCAAATGGGATGACACGAGTGGTTTGACATAGAAAATGCACCTGCCGAAGCAGGTGCAGAAATGGAGTTACATCATGGGATTTTCCAGCAGGTCTTCCACATTGCAGCCGAGAACACGGGACAACTTGTAGAGGATGTTTGCCTGCGCCTTGTCAATGCCATTGACCCGCTGTTCGTACATCTGAATGTTGCGCAGATTCACGCCGGACTGCTCTGCAAGCTCTGCCTGAGATAAGCCCCGGTTTTCACGGATGCGCTTCAGGTTGGAATCGCCTTCCGCTGCTTTATAGAGTTCCTCCATGGTATCGATGAAACTTGTAATGTCCATCTCGTGGTAAACGGAATACATCCCAATGATCTTGGAAAGTGGAATGCGCTCAAAGATATCCTTGAAACGACGGCCAGTAAACCATTGGTACTCTGCAACTGCCCAACCGGCCCAATATTCAGGGGAGCAGTCCTCTGCGTTGGTTGGTGCTGGCAGCTCCTTTGGACCGTATGCCTTTGTGATGACCGCACGGGCCAGCTCAACACCGGACATCCCTGCAACATAGGCGGGGTTGCCTCGTTCAAACTGTTCGGCGTAGCCGGTATTGATGAAGAGTGCTGTGATCCAATCCGGTTTTAGCTTGCAGTCGTTGATTGCATAGTCGAAGAAAGAGGAAAGACGATCCTTGGCATTATTCAAATAAGATTCGCTGTATGCGTGGGTCATCGTTGCTCATCTCCTCCCTCAAGATATCCAGCACGAAGATGTCGTCCCGGTAAGACTTGCTTTTCTTGATCTCTTTACGGTAAGTATCCCTCGCTTTGGTATCTCTATCCAAGAACTTGGGGTAATAGACGCTCTTGCTGACCGGATAAGCATTCACGAAGTGCAGCCGATCAAAGCCTTTTTGAGAAATGACAACCGTCTGCTCACCGAGCTTGCCCAGCTTTAGAGCCTTGTTCAGACTTCTGAGCGGTAAGGTGTTGGACACAAAGGACTCTGCATACTGGAAATAGGAATCGTCTGCCCGATAGCCGATCACAACATCGTAGCCGGTTAAATCAATTGAATAGTGGTCAATAAGATAGTCCCTTGCATCAACGGCAACTTCGGAGTCCAGCTTGAAGGTGCGGAACTGAAGCAGAAGAGCCATCCAGTTCAGGACCGTATGCGTTCCGTCCAACAGATTCAGCACCTTCAGTCCTTCCGTGTCAAAGTCGTAGCTGTTGATAAAACCGTCTGTGTTCTTTTTGCAGGCCCACTCACGAGCCATTTCATCGACGCGGGTACAGTAGAAGCCCATGCCATAGTCGTTGTGCGGATTACCGATATGAATATCCGGAACCTCGATGATGTGGTCGGTTCCATGAAGCAGTTGAATGACGCTCATAATATGAAGCCTCCATTATCATTGTAATGATACAACCACATTATATCATCCTGATGATAGTTTTGTCAATAGCGCATGAGAATTCATTCCAAAGAATATGACTTCTCCCTCCTAATTCTTCTGCTTCCGAAAAATAATTTGGAAACGAGCAAAAAACTGTGGGAATCTCGCAAAAAAATTCGGCAAAGAGAAAGTGAGAGGGCAATCTCATAAAACCCGGTAGGAGTGATTCACATGAATAACAAAATAAACATCAACCCCAGCTCGACAAAGTGGCTCGAAAAAGATGATCGGGTCGTCTCTGATTACTTTTGCGATTTGGGCTTCCGTTCCCTGAAGCAGATCCTTGATATGCGTGTTTTCGACCTGATGAATATGCAGGGCCTGAACGCTGTCCGAGTCGAGGAAGTGATCATCTGCTTATATAAGTGGCTGAATCCCAACACAGCTATCGATGAGGCTATCTATAACGGTATGATGTCACAGCCCTTCCTCTATACTCCGTGGAGAAAAGAACACAAAGACCTTGCTGCCATCAAAGTCGGCGACTTGGTGCTGACCCCCGGTATCAACATGAAAGCTATCCAGCATTTCTATGATGCGATCCGTAAGGCGTTTTTCAAATCGGAGGAATACAACTGGAGATGGTACAAGTTCCGAAACAGAAGTGAATATGTGACCTATCTCCGGAAACACGAGGAGGCGGAATAAATGACGCGAACAGAAAAAGAAAATCTCGTTCCTGTTTGGGAGCGCATTACCATTAGTCTGGAAGAAGCTGCCGCATATAGCGGTATCGGCGTGAGGAAGCTGCGGGATATGACCGATAAGCCCGAATGCAACTATGTTATCTGGGTCGGAAACCGAAGAATGATCAAGCGGAAAAAGTTCGATGAATACCTTGAGTCGGCCTATTCTGTATGAGTCAAGTATGCGATTTGCTTGATATGGGCTGATTCGCAACATTGGAAAACGAGATGTCTCTATGTATCCTTAATGGTGCCAAGAGAAAAGCGAAAGCAAAGGAGTGAAGACTATGCAGTTTCAAAAGAAGGAAAAGCGGCAGACAACCGTTCGCTTTGATAGCCACCATGTCAGGCTACGCACCGGAGAGATACAGAGAAAAACCGGCAGCTATATGTACCGCTGGACAGACAAGCTCGGAAAACGTAATACCATATACGCTGCAACATTGGAAGATCTCCGGGAGCAGGAGGAACAGATTCTTGTTGATCAGCATGACGGCATCAAAGCCAATATCAAAAATGTCACGGTGAATGATGTATATGAGCTTTGGTGCCAACTGAAAAGAGGCATCAAGGACAGCACCATGAAAAACTACATTTATATGTATGAGCTGTTTGTGAAGCCAACTTTCGGAAAGAAGAAGCTGGTACAGGTGAAAAAATCGGATGTGCGCCGATTCTATAACCAGCTCATCGACGATAAGGTCCTGAAGCCGTCTACAGTAGATGTCATCCATAATATTGTCCACCAAGTATTTCAGATAGCCGTCGATGACGATATGATTCGCAGCAACCCTGCGGCCAATATGCTTCGGGAAATCAAAATGGCACACGGTTCGGAAATCGAGAAAAGAAAGGCTTTGACCCTTGAGCAGGAAGAACTGTTTCTTGGCTATCTGGCCAGAACATCAAAATACCAGCACTGGTATCCTGTCTTTTATATTATGGCGAATACCGGAATGCGTGTGGGGGAAATCACTGGTCTGCGCTGGTGCGATGTAGATATGGAAAACGGCATCATCAGCGTGAACCATACGCTGGTGTACTACAACCACAGAGATGAGAAGGGCTGCTACTTCTCCATCAATACACCTAAGACAAAAGCCGGTATTCGGGAAATTCCCATGACCGAAGGTGTGAAGCAGGCATTCTTCATGGAAAAGGAGTTCCAAGAGGAGTGCGGAATGAAAAGTGTCAGCCACATTGAGGGGTATTCAGACTTCGTGTTTGTTAATCGGAACGGCGAGGTGCAGCATCAAGGCACATTGAATAAGGCTCTGCAACGGATCATGCGCGATTGTAACAGCGAGGTCCTTGAGAAAAAGGGTGTAGACTCCGATCCGGTTCTTCTGCCTAAGTTCTCGTGCCATGTGCTACGGCATACATTCGCTACAAGAATGTGCGAGAGCGGTCTGAATGTAAAGGTCGTGCAGTCTGTGCTTGGTCACGCCGATGTAACGACCACGCTCGATATTTATGTGACGGTCACGAACGACCTGAAGAAACGAGAAATCACAGCCTTTGAAACATATTTGAAAACCGGAGCCAAGCAAATGGCAAATGTATAATATGGTTCTCTCCCCCTTGCGGTCGCAAAATCTGCGATTGCAGGGGGATTTCTCTTTTTGCACATTTCTCTTATTTTGAGGTTTTTCTTATACTGTTAGCAGTACGCAGGAAGGGCGGCAACAGTATGGAAAACAGTTTGGCAAATAAGAAACCTTGGCTTGTAGCTGAATGGTCAGAAAGAAACGGCAGCATCTCGCCGGATGATGTACCCTATGGTTCTAAAAAACTATATTGGTGGCATGGCAGTTGTGGCCATGAGTGGCAGGCCAGTGCAAAGGCAAGATCAAGCGGCGAGAATTGCCCGATTTGCAGTAACGCCAGAATCGTTGCGGGTATCAATGACCTTGCGAGTTTGAAACCGGAACTACTGAAAGAATGGTCGCCGAATAATACCATCCAACCAACAGAGATCGGTGTTGGCTCTCATAAGAAAGTGCTTTGGATAGGAGCTTGCGGACATGAGTGGAGCGCAGAAATCCGAAATCGAGTCAGGGGAGCTGGTTGCCCCTACTGTTCGCACAACGCAGTCCTTCAAGGATTTAACGACCTTGCAACTGTACTGCCGCAGGTTGCAAAGGAGTGGTCGCCTCGAAACGCACCGCTCAAGCCAACACAGGTAACGCCTTATGCAAATCGGAAAGTTTGGTGGAAATGCGAACGGGGCCATGAGTGGTTTACGCTCATATCTACACGGGCTTATGGAAGCAAATGCCCTTATTGCAGCGGAATAAAATTGCTGAAGGGATTCAATGATTTAGCTTCGCTCCATCCGCAGCTCGCATTGGAATGGTCACAAAAAAACGGCACATTATTGCCGGAAGATTTCAACGAGCGCTCCACCAAAAATGTCTGGTGGAAGTGCAGTACCTGCGGACATGAGTATAGGGCGGTAATCAAATCCAAAGTTCATGGGCTAAAATGCCCGGTATGCACGAAAAACGCTTTGTTGCCCGGTTATAACGATTTGGCAACTACAGACCCGGAGCTGGCACAGGAATGGAATGCTGCCAAAAACACAAGAAAGCCCACAGAGATATCAAGACTGTCACAGTACCCGGTTTGGTGGAAAGGCATTTGCGGGCATGAATGGAAGGATAAAGTGTTTCACCGTGCAGTTGAAGGGGCTGGCTGCATCTACTGCGAGAAAGCATTTCTTAAGGAGCTGCCATATCTGCTTGTAACGATGTATGCAAAGCAATATGGGCTTGCGACACGCACAGACGACGAAAAACTGATTGGGGCACGGATCGATGCGGTTATCCCGGAACTGCGGCTTGCGTTTGCCTTTTCTCAAAAAGACACTGATAGAGAAGCCAAAGTTGCGGAGGTTCTTCACTTCCTGTGCAAAGCGAAAAGGATACAGTTATTTGTGATACGGCAGAAAGACCCGATTGCGCTTGCCACAGAAATCAAGCAAGCCTTCACTAAGGCAAACCTATTTATAAATTCGGATAGTCAAAGGGATGTTGCCCATCTTCGGAAGCGATACATTGCTCAAAAGAACAATGGAAAGTAAAAAGAGGAACTGCGACTTGCAGTTCCTCTTAGTTCTTTTGATTCGTTTTTACTGCATGGGCAAGTAACATGTTGAGTGCGTCTTGCTTTGCTCGCTCATCAGCTTTTCGTGATACGATCAACAAGCTGAGTTCATATTCAGACAGTGTAGAGTCCTCGATGTCCTGCCTTCCCAGCAGGTAGTCAACCGTTACGCCAAAAATATCTGCCAGTTGGATCAGAATGTCAATGGAAGGCTGCCTGGAGCCGGTTTCATAACGGGAGTAAACCACGGAGGATACGCCCAATGCGGAGGCCACTTCTGCCTGTGTAAGCCCCTTGCGAGTGCGAATATCCTTGATGTTCACAGGCACGACCTCCTTCCAATATACTATATTAAATTATACTACCGGAGCGGAATGCAATGTACTACCGTATCGGTAAATAGCTCGTTGACCAGATACCGTTTTGGTAGTATCATATTCCGCAGGGGTAAATGCTTCGTGTCACTTCGCACCATCTCGGAATGCGGAGGAATACATGAACCTAAAAGAAATACGAGTCAGTCGCAAACTCAAAGTACAAGAGGTATCTGACTATCTGTGCTGCTTGCCATCTGTTTACAGCCGTTATGAGAATGGCAAACGAGAGCCATCCATCGATATTCTTCTGAAGCTGTCCAAGCTGTACGGCGTTTCAGTTGATTGTCTAATTGGAAATGATGAGGTCGTAGACACGAGCATAACCGAAAAAGAAGCTGCAATGATAAGCGCTATGCGTCAGGCGGACGAACGAGCCAGACAGGATGCAATTGCCTTATTAGCGCTGCATACAGGGAATAAGAAAATCTAAACAGAGAGGTGCAAAGTGACAGGAGCTTTGCCCTCTGTATCTTGAAAGGGCACCGTGCAAGCGGTGCTCTTTCTTTTAAGGTCGCAAGGCAGCACGCACTTTTGTGAGCATCCCTTTTGCGAGGTTAAAAGCAGGAAAAGTGCGAGCTTGGACACCGTTTTTGCCAAAATGGCTCAGTGAAAAGCGGTTATTGCCGAAACGGCGATGGAAGCAGATGTGTCACCACCTTATAATAATAGTAGTGACTTATGATCCCTATCTGCTTTGAGAAATGTGCGAGGTTAGAATGGAAGGTTCCGTTTACCAATACTACGCAAATGTCCGAACTGAGCCGGTTGAATGGCTATGGTATCCCTATATACCGCTCGGGAAGCTGACGGTGCTCCAAGGCGATCCCGGTGAGGGTAAATCTACATTTGCGTTGAATGTCGTAGCAAGAATTACGACAGGACAGCCTATGCCGGATGGTGTTCCTACTAAAGGAAAGAGTGTTGCGATCTATCAGTGTGCTGAAGACGGTATTGCAGATACAATAAAGCCCCGTCTCCAGCAGGCCGGAGCGGATTGTGAACGAGTAGCTTATATCATAGACAACGACATTGCATTGACACTGGAGGACGGTCGAATCGAAACAGCGATTAAGGACACACACGCCAGTGTATTTATTATCGACCCCATTCAGGCATTTATCCCGCCTGATGCAGATATGCAGAGTGCCACCAAGATGCGCTCTGTTCTGCGGAAGCTGGCAAATATTGCAGACCGCAATAAATGCGCTGTAATTCTCATCGGTCACATGAACAAAGGCGGCAGTAGCAAATCATTGTATCGAGGGCTTGGATCTATCGACATTGCTGCTATTGCACGAAGTGTGCTCATGATCTCAAGAGATGAAAGCCGCCCTGACATTCGATACATGTATCCGATAAAATCGAGCCTTGCTCCGGAAGGACCTGCAATTGCTTTCTCGTTCAAAGAGCATGGCGGAATCGTATGGCACGGCAAATATGATCTGAATACCGCAGAACTCATGGACAGCATCACAGTAAAAACAACCAAGCGGGAACGAGCTCGTGCAAAACTGGTTCAGCTTTTGGAGCATGAGGATCGTCCGGCAAAAGAAGTATATGCCGGCCTTGCTGATATAGGCGTTGGAAGCCGTACTGTTGAGAAAGCAAAAAAAGAACTCCAAGTCACAACTTACCGTTCTGGCGGAAGTTGGTACTGGAGTTTGCCAAAACCCAAATAACCAATGATGTTTACCGGGAGATGAGATGATGGAGAACTTAGTTTGGAAAGCCTACTATCACAGTATGAGTGGGCATGAGATTCGGCCATTTAACATATTTGAACATGGGAGATTCAGAGAAGAAGTACGGAAGCTCTTGCTGAAATGCACAGAGAAAGAAGCATTCGCTGAGGAGCTGCGCCGTTCTCTTTTCTACTATTACTGCAGTAAATGTGAATGGGAAGTTGTCATCGGACCTTGGTGCGGAGATCGGGGCACGAAGGAAATCAAAGTCGATGTCTATATGCAGGTCATGAACAACTGGGATATCTTCGTGGATTATGTTTGGAACGAAGGAAAGAAGTAAAGACGATGAGTGTGAGCACAGATACAGAGCGGATTTTCCGAATCGGTGGCTATGTAAAGCGGGCAAAACTGAATCTGCGCAATGAGCGTGAGATAAGAGCCTTTCATCGAAATGCGATTGAAAGACGGTTTGGTGATTTTGAGGATGGCACACTCGTGGATGTTTATATTGATATCACCGGTTATAAAGAAACGGCCAAGCGTCCTGAGATGCTGCGGCTTATGCGGGATTGTGCAGATGGAAAAGTGAATCTGATTTTTGCAGAAACCAAAGGATATTTGAGTGCAAACACACGAGAGTTCTGCTACTGGCTCCATTTCATCTTTAATCTGAAAGAACGGGTAGACATCATAACCGACGATGACAAGTTCAACATCAACACGATTCTCAACGCAGACAAGCAGCGTGAGGCACTGATAAAAATGGCTGAAGACTACATTTATCTGAATCCGCCTGACCACCAGAAGTGGTTGAATGGAGTGGTTTCTGCCATCACAAACTTACGGGAGGACGGATAAGGATATGGCAAAGGATGAAAACAAGGAATCGGAAATCCGAGGCGATGAGCAAGAAATCGTAGACCAGCGGCTTCCAGTGTGGCGTCCGCAGGATGCTGACCGAGAATATTACCGGTATGAAACGAAGAAGAGAATCCAGCATTATACGGTTCCGCCGCAGACTATTTTCCGTCCAGCAAAACCAACGCCTACCATTCGAGATGCAGAGCATAAGCGTGTTGCAGTTTATGCCCGTGTGAGTACGAAGAGCAAAGAGCAGGTCTCCTCCATCGAAAACCAAACAAAGTACTATACAGAGAAGATTGCCAAAACGCCCAACTGGGATCTGGCGGAAATATACAGTGACGAGGGCAAATCCGGCACATCGAAAAAATGGCGTCCAGAGTTCAAACGAATGCTGGAAGATGCGTCGAAGAAAAAAATGGATTTGATTGTTTGTGCCAGTGTGTCTCGTTTTGCCCGTAACATCTCTGACCTGATTGAGGAAGTGCGGAAACTAAGAACGACGAATCCGTCAAACCCGGTCGGCGTGTATTTTGAAACGGAGGACCTTTATACGCTGGACCCGAACATCAACGAAAGGCTCCAGATGCAAGGCCTTTTTGCAGAGTGGGAATCCGGCAATAAAAGTCGCCGCATGATCCTATCCTATGATCAAAGAATCTGCACTGGACAGTTTCCGCTATCCGATCTGCTCGGTTTACGGCACACAATAGAGGGCGGTTTCATCATCGAGGAAGAAGAGGCGAAGACGGTTAAGTATATTTTCCTTGCTACACTGTGCGGATACACCGCAGAAGAAATTGCAGAGGTGCTGACGGATAAGCAACGACCAACACTTCGGGGACGTACCGAATGGACAGCCTCAATGGTGAAAGCAATTATGGAGAATGAACGGCGTTGGGGTGATCTTGAGGTTCGGAAAAGGGTCGTCATTGACTATAAGGAAAAAGTGACGGCGAAAAACGAAGGTCTGAGAGAAGGAGCCTACATCCCCCATTACCATGAGGGAATTGTATCTCCTGAAATTGCAAGGGCAGCACATATGATGCGAGCCAGCCGATACAAGTTCGGAAGTGTCCCGGATGTTTATGTGATCGATAGTGGAGCACTGAAAGGCTTCGTCAGTATCTCCCCGACATGGAGCGGCATCGACAATCGGGCTTTTCAGGATATTTCACGCCAAGTTTACAACGAGGATGAGTTTTGCGAGCTTCAGCGTCGGGCAAATATCATGAACGGCAGAACACACAGCAATGTCGTTTCCATGACGCTGAATGATTACCGGGTTGCACCCGGTGTCATGTTCATGACCCGTAGTGATCCGCAGCTTACATTTTCGAAAAGAAGTATGAAATTGAATGCAGTCTGTTGGGAAAAACTTGGGCAGCAGAAATATGTAGAGTTCTTGTACCACCCGGTACTGGAAGTAATTGCAGTACGAAGCTGCAATGCCACAAACCCCAATGCGGTGCTATGGGACGAAACGAAAAAGTCGGGGCTTCAACTATGTACTTCCGCATTCTCAAACGCTGTCTATGATAAGCTCGATTGGGTGAGAAAGTATAAATTCAGATTCAGAGGTGTGACCCGTGTCAGAGGGGGCGAAAGGATCATTTTCTTTTTTCTTGATGAACCGCAGATCTTGGTTGGAAAGGATAAAAAGCACCTTGATGCTATGGACACCTCAGATTCAACCGTAAAGTACATTCCCTATAAGGAAAGCGAGTGTGACGGTGCGGCTGGTTTGGTGGCAGGAATCGCTTACCCTGAGAACTGGCAGAAACAAGTTGGTGTCAGTTATGAGATCAAACAGCAACGAGGGCGTGTCCTTGATGCGGTGTCTTCAGCAGATATTCGCAACCATGGTACAAAAGTAGTGAACCCTTTTATAGGAGTAATCCCTACACACGGAGAGCTTGAAGATGAATTAGAACAAATCTATGAGGCAATGTAACCGGAGGACAATATGGATAACGATAATTTTTCCTTTCTCGCTGATGCAGAAAGCTCGATAACGGGAGATAAAACCGAAGGGTACACGCCCAAGGAGCAGGAGCTGATTCATCAATTGGTTCAAGAACGACTGGGCAAGAAAAATGCCATCGAGTTTGAATCTCTCGATGACTATGTTGTTCCGCCCAAAATGTTCTTCTCCATGATTAAGAAACCGGCTGTGAGTATTCGTGCAAACAGAATGGAATTTAGTATGTCAGCGATCCGACTGTTTGAGGGAGTACAGCACGTCCTTCCTATGCTCAGTGAGAATAAAAAGCGAATGGTTGTGGCCATCTGTGCGGAAGAAGAAATCTCTTCGATTGAATGGGCAAGACTAAAGAAAGATAAGTGGGTCAACCGTTCTATATCCTGCCCGGAATATGTCCAAAGCATTTATAAGATGATGAACTGGAACAAGGAGTGTCGGTACAAGATCTATGGACGGCTTGCCAATTCTGAGCGAGGGCTGGTTCTGGTATTTGATCTTGCATCCGCTGTTATGTTTGATCCGCTGCCGGAGGAGTACTTTGACAAGCACACCGGCAAAATGAAGAAACGCATTGTTAAATATTATCCTGATGAGATCCGCATGAAGTTGGGCAGGAGTTATTCGGATTATGAAGCCCTTCAGCAACGAAGCAGCTTCGAATCACTATCCGGATATATGGACACCAGTGGAGGCGCTGTTCCCGCTACAGTTTCTGAAGAGCTGGCTGCTTCCATCAGTATGCAGGAGCAGGAGAAGAAACGGGAGACTTTGTTTGGCACGATTATTGGAAATGGAGGTGACGATGATGTCCGAAACAACGAATGAGGATAGAATGTACCCAATCGAAATGACGCTGCAAGGCGCTCGCTGCTGTATCAGCATCGGCAAGGGCGTTATAAAAGCCTTGGGAAAGCCGAGCCATGTCTCAATTAAAATTTCAGATAGCCATGATTCTTTGAGCGTTTTCCCTTGTGATGAGGATGATGTGATGGCTTTCCGAGTTCCGCTGAAACTGTTCACCGATCACAGATGCGTCATGAGGATCAACAGCAAGCAATTTGTTCATGGAATCATGCGGACAAACCAGATGGACACTTCAAAGACATATGTTTTATCCGGCGAGTTTCTGGAAGAGAAGAATACAGCAGTATTCTCGTTAGTTGAGGGCGTCAGTCTTCGTACTCAAAAAGGGATGGCGCAGTCATGAACGATTTCGTCAGAGAGTTTTTTGAGGATCAGCCTGAATTACTCAGGCGATATGAACGCAACGAGGCACGATATATCTTGCAGCTTCCGAAGAACTACGATACAATTAGCATTGACTTTGGAATTGATAAGAATGAGATGAAGCGGCTGGTGATTGCCCTTGCCGAGCTTGATCTGACCATTGATGAATGGCTCTGCTTTAAGATGAAAGAGCTGATTCTGGCCGACAGACTATCCAAGGAAAACAGAGGCGAAGAATAAGGGATTATGCGCTACTATGTTATCTCCGATGTTCACGGATACTATACGCAGATGAAGTCTGCTTTGGAAAAGGCAGGCTTCTTTTCCGATACAACTCCTCATAAGTTAATCATGCTCGGAGATTTATTTGATCGAGGGCATGAGGCGAAACAGCTTCAGCAGTTCATATTGGAGCAGATGGAGCAAGACAAGATAATTCTCATTCGTGGAAACCATGAAGACCTATTTGTGGAGCTTGTGACCACGGATGCAGGGATGCCATATAGCTATCACAAATCAAACGGAACTTATGATACTGCACTCCAGTTAACGGGCTTTGATCCAGTGATGGCATCTATACGCCATTATGATTTTGCCGATGCAGCGAAAGACACACCGTTTTACAAAGAGATTATCCAAGCGATGCTTGATTACTTTGAGACGGAACACTATGTTTTCACGCATGGCTGGATACCAAGCATTCCGAACAGGGATAAAAGCTACAGCTATATTTCTTCTTGGAGAGAAGCAGACCGTGAGCAATGGAATCAAGCAAGATGGTTCAATGGCATGGATGCAGTACAGACCGCAGATGAGAATAAGACCATTGTTTGCGGACACTGGCATACTTCGTATGGCCATAGCAAATACGAACACAAAGGGACCGAGTTTGGAGAAGATGCGGACTTCTCTCCCTATTATGGTCCCGGAATTATTGCCATAGATGCCTGTACAGCGTTCAGTGGAAAGGTAAATTGTCTTGTGATGGAGGATTAACGGCGTGGCGTAGTACGGGATTGAGCTTTGCATATCCGTTTATAACCACGCTTTAGACGGGCACAATATAAAAAGTGAATGTAAGCAGAGTATTGAAGTTTTTTCTGGATTCCTTACGGGACGACCAGAAACCCATTGAAATTCTGAGATTCTACTGTTATAATATTAACTACAATCTTTCGGAGGTGCGAAAGGTTGGAGTTGCACCACATACACCACTTGGAGCACCACTATGGTCCCTGCTTTCAGCAGGGAAATGTACAGAGTTATCACACACGGGAAAATGTGACCTGTAAGCAAAGCACAGTATTAACAAGGATTCTACACAGCTATTCCGTGTGAGGAATCTTATCCCCACCATGAAGCCGCTGGACTCCGACAAGAAGGCTTCCAAGGAAGTTTCGGCTCCTGCGGAGGCTGCTCAGACGGCTCCGGTCGTGGAGGAAAAAATCGATTTTTCCAATGTTCAGATCGAGCCGCTGTTCCAGGATCAGGTGGATTTTGACA
>ERZ827522.623-NODE-623-length-42217-cov-9.305939_pt1 | contig 42217 bp, 43 predicted proteins | sample MGYA00519580_ERZ827522 | MGnify/ENA primary metagenome ERZ827522 (study PRJEB31778, sample SAMEA3449340) | human gut metagenome | biome: human gut; feature: human-associated habitat; material: faeces | place: United Kingdom | collected 2010/2012 ... | reverse complement strand
TAATAGCGTTAGTACAACAGGAACAAAAGAAGGATGTATGAAATGGTATGCTTATGGTGATGATGGAACAAACTATACAATGATATTAGATCATAATACCACAGCAATAGTAAATTCTACAGATTCTTCTGAAGTCGAAAAGCAGGTAGCAGCTGACACATCAAAATGGGACAGTAATTTAAAAACAAGATTAATTACGACTCATGAAGTAGCTGACGTTACAAATCTTGAAAATTGGTTGGGCGATAATGAAGGATTTTGCCTTGCTACAGGTGAGAAGTATGAAACTGCTGAGAATGGATGTAGTAGTGGTAAGTATTCTTGGCTATTTGTTAACACTTATGATTGTGAAATATATGGGTGTGATGTAGAAGACTCTAGCGCTTACGGAGATATTGGAGGTTATTGGACTCATTTACCTGGTTTTGATAGGGCACCATATACGACGTGGTATGTAAATAATCAAGGTGCTTTAATGCCTTCTGTAAAAGATAAAGGTATTGGCATTCGTCCTGTTATCACAATCTCAAAAGATATCATTTCATAAAAAGAGATATGATAAATATTTCTTTTTTCATAATTTATCTTAAAAATTATGAAATAATATGTTATAATAAATTTGTTATAAGGATAGGTGCTTTATGGATTTAATTATTATACTTGCTTTGATTTTAATTGTAGTAGTAGTTTGTAGAGATTTTAAATGCTTCATTTATTCTTTAGGTGTAATTGAAATATTTTTTAGAGTTATGAACTTTATTGCTGATAATATTGGAATTACTGAATTATCTAGAATTATTCATACTTACATTCCAAGATCTATTATTAGTGTATTAAATGCTTATTCTAATGGGTTATTGAATATTATTCTAGTTTGGATTTTTGTAATACTAATGGGAGTTTTAGATTATTACTTAGTAAAATATCTAATAAAGAGAAAATAGGTGATTGATATGAAAAATAAAGGATTTACATTAGCAGAATTATTAGGAGTCATTGTAATATTATCTTTAATTACTATGATTACAGTTCCTGCAATTACAGATTCCTTACAAAATTATAAAGAAAAATTATGTAACACACAGCTAAAAGAAATTGAATCAGCTGCTAAAGTCTGGGCATCTGATGGTACAAATTTATTAAAACTTCCTAGTGAAGATGGTAGTTCCATTACAGTCACTTTAAAAACTTTATCGACATATGGTTATATTGATGGTGATATTGAAAATCCTGTTAATGGAGAAAAGTTTGATTTAGAAAATACGACTGTTACAATTACTAAAAAAGGTAAAAAATATGTTTATGCAATTGACGATGATAGTAAAAAAGCTTGCTCAGAATAGAAAAAGTAGAAAAAACTACTTTTTTTTGTTATAATGATTGAGGTGAAGACTATGATTTATACATCACTTAATAATGAAAAAATAAAAAAAATTAGAAAATTGAAAGAAAAGAAATATCGTGATCAAACGAATCTTTTTTTGATAGAAGGAGAGCATTTAATAAAAGAGGCTTATTCTTCTAATGTTTTAGAAGAAGTATTTCTTTTAGAAAATACTACAATCGATATAGATATTCCAATTTCTTATGTTACAAAAGAGATTATGAAAAGTTTAACAGATGTAGAAAGCCCAAGTAATATGATTGGAATATGTAAAAAAATAGAAGAACAACAATATGGAAACAGAATAGTTATTTTAGATGATATTCAAGACCCTGGTAATTTAGGAACAATTATTCGAAGCGCTGTGGCTTTTCAAGCTGATACTATTGTTTTAGGAAGTCATACGGTAGATTTATATAATTCTAAAGTAATTCGCGCTAGTCAAGGAATGATTTTTAAAATTAATATCATTCGTACAGAATTAGCTCCTTTTATTCAAAATCTAAAAGAAAATCATTACCATATTTTAACAACTAGTGTTATTAATGGAAAAAATATAAAAAACCTTGAAAAAAATGAAAAAATTGCTATAATAATGGGAAACGAAGGAAATGGTGTTAGTCAAGATTTAATTCGTTTGAGTGATGAATTTATTTACATTCCTATGAATGAGCAATGTGAGAGTTTAAATGTAGCAATTGCTACTAGTATTATTTTGTATGAATTATGGGGTGAATAATATGGAATACATATGTATTGGAAAAATTGTAAATACCCACGGAATTAAAGGAGAAATTAGAATATTGTCTGAATTTCCTTACAAATCATTAGTATTTAAACAAAATTTTACTGTTTATATAGGAAAAGAAAAAATAAAACAAACAATTCAAAGCTATCGTCATCATAAAATTTTTGATATGATTACTCTACAAGGAATATCTGATATTAATGATGTTTTACAATATAAAGGATCTTATATCTATATTGATAAATCTTCCTTAAATGTTATTTATGATGAAGATTACATAGGCTTAGAAGTATATACAGATCACTATATTGGAGTAGTAACCGATATTATTAAAAATTATCAAAGTATTTTTGTTGTGAAGAATCAAGAAAAAAAATATTTAATTCCAAATGTAAAAGAGTTTATAGATAAAGTAGATTTTGAACAACGTAAAATATATATTCATGAGATAAAGGGGCTATTAGATGAAAATTGATGTTTTAACACTTTTTCCAGAGATGTTTTTAGGAATTATTAATGAATCTATTATGAAACGAGCAATTGAAAAAAATTTAATCGATATTTCGATTCATAATATTAGAGATTTTTCAAAAGATTCTCATAAAAGAGTAGACGATTATTCTTTTGGTGGTGGGGCTGGTATGGTTTTAATGATTCAACCAATTTATGATGCAATCCAACATTTTAAAACAAAAGACAGTATTGTCATTATGATGACACCTCAAGGTTCTATATATCAACAAAAAACAGCTTATCAATTGTCTAAATATAAACATATTATTATTCTTTGTGGTCATTATGAAGGATTTGATGAAAGAATCTGTTCCTTAGTGGATATGGAAATCAGTATAGGAGATTATATCTTAACAGGAGGAGAAATTCCTGCTTTAGCTTTGATTGATAGTATAGGAAGATTAATTCCGGGTGTTATTCAAAAAGAATCCTCAGAACAAGAGTCTTTCAATAATAATTTGTTAGATTATCCAGTTTATACTAAACCAGTTGATTTTATGGGAATGAAAGTTCCAGATGTATTATTATCTGGGCATCACGAAAATATAAGAAAATGGCGCTTAGAACAACAAATCAAAAAAACAACTTCTCGAAGACCGGATTTATTAGAAAAGAGTTGATATTGTGAAAAAGAAACATTATATTGTAGCAAAAGGAAATAATGGAGAATTTACATTTATTGATTATAATAAACTCAATGGATTTGAGTTTTCTCCTAAAAATGAAATTGTTTCACCAGGGATTGAAGTCAACTCTTTAGTGGTTGTAAAGCCAACCTTTATTGAGAAAGTATTACGTAGAAAAATCAAAAGAAAATTAAATTATTATTTACAATATATTATAGAAGAAGCTGATGATACAAGTGATGATACAGATTATCGTGAAGCCTTAGATAATATTGAAAGGTATCGCTCTATTGTAGAATACAAGTATCGCAAATATTTAGATGATCGTTTTATTAATGTTCTTTTGAAAAAAATTAATTTATTAGAAAAGCAAATCAAAACAAAAATGATTTATAAAGTGATGACACCAGCAGAAGAAAAAGAAGAAAGAAAAGGTAAATCAAGATAAAAACAGAACTTAGTTCTGTTTTTATAAAATTATTTTTTCTTGTAGCAATAGCAGATAGGATATTGCTCTATATCATCTGTAGATAAAGGACCTTCTCTATACTCGAAATAACTTTCAAAAATATCATTTCCTTGATAGTGATAATCTATAATGTTAGAAGATATTGCTATTCCATCATCCTCTAATAAATGATAGATATTTTTTGCAGCAACTACTTGGTATTGATTATTTTCTATATTGTCATATAAATACTCTAAAATATTAGATAAAATAATTATTTGATATTTTTTTGGAATATATTGAATTGGTTGAAACAAATTGAATTGATTATAATTTGGAGATTTATGTTGTATCATTTTAGCTAAATTATGAGTATTATTAAAATAAGGCAAATGATAATTTACTTCATGGTAAAATAGAGAAGAATTTGCTAGAGAAGTATCAATGTTAAGAAGTACATATTTCCAAAAATAATAAGCATTAATTTCTTCTGGTGTATTATCATGATGTTCTATTAATTCTAATATACCTTGATTTGAGGAAGGAATGGAAGTCTTACCATTTAAAATGGCCCATTTCTTTAAAAAGAAAAAATAATAAGTCAAACGATTTGAATCAAAGGTATCTACATTTTTAGCTCCTAGGTAATAACAAGAAAATAGTTGATCACTAGAAGCTAAAACACTTAATATATTTTTATTTTTTAAATCATAGTTTGTTAATATTGTCGTTAAATCTTCATTTGTATTTTTGTACAATTTTCCTATATATGGATTATTTACATAGGCATTATTAATTACATTTAAACACTGAATTGCATCCTTTATAATTTTTTCCATAATATCCTCCAATTTGTTGGCTATCATATCATAATCTTTTATTTTTAGCAAATAATACTTGCTTATTTTAAATTGTTATGTTAAAATGTTTGAAGTGATCCGCTGGATATAATATTTAAGATCATAGAAAAAAGAAAAGGAGTGACTAAGATGAATTTGGTAGAAAAAATAACAAAAGACCAAATAAGAACAGACTTACCTGAATTTAGAGTTGGTGACACTATTATTGTTGGTTACCATATTAAAGAAGGTAATAAAGAAAGAGTTCAAGATTTTGAAGGAATTGTAAAAGCAATTAAAGGAAGTGGAGTTAGTAAAAACTTCATCGTTAGAAAAATTTCTAGTGGTGTTGGTGTTGAAAAAACTTATGCTATGAATTCTCCAAGAATTGCTTATGTTAAAGTTGTTAGAAAAGGTAAAGTTAGAAGAGCTAAATTAAATTACTTATCAACTTTATTAAAACAACCAAGAATCAAAGAACGTAGAGATAAAGTTACAAAGTAAAAAGCCTCATAAGAGGTTTTTTTCTTGTCAATTACATAACATTTTAGTATAATGAAGAATAGATTAGAGGAAAGATTATGAAAAAATTTTTAAAAGAATGTATTCCATATTTTGTTATTATTATAACGGTTGTATTGATTAGAACTTTCTTAATTACACCAGTTCAGGTAGATGGTCCATCTATGAAACCAACTCTACAAGATAATCAATTATTATTATTGTCCAAATACAAAAATGATTATCAACGATTTGATATTATTGTTTTTAATTTTAATAATAGTAAATTGGTAAAAAGAGTGATTGGCCTTCCAGGAGATTATATTGAATATAAAGATAATAAATTATATATCAATGGAAATTATGTAGAAGAGACTTTCGGACACGCTACTACGGCAGATTTTTCTTTAAAAGATATTGGCTATCAAACAATTCCTAAAGATATGTACTTTGTAGAAGGGGATAACCGAGTAGACTCTTTAGACAGTCGTTATATTGGACTAATTTCAAAAAAACAAATAGATGGTGTTGTAAGTATTAGCTTGTGGCCTTTAAAAAAAGTAAAATAAAATTCATTTTAACTTGCTTTTAGACATAATATAGTGTATATTGGTTATGTACTTATTTTTGGATAAGAAAGGTCTCCGATTTTTATCTAGAAATATGCGAATAAAATGGAAGGAGAAAAATTATGGCTTTAAGTAAAGAAATGAAAGAACAAATTGTGAAAAAATATGGAAGAACAGAAGGAGATACTGGATCTGCTGAAGTTCAAGTTGCTATTTTAACACAAGAAATTAACGATTTAACAGAACACTTAAAAGAACATAAACACGATTATCATTCAAGAAGAGGATTACTTCAAAAAGTTGGTCAAAGAAGAAGTATGTTACAATATCTTTATAAAAAAGATGTTACAAGATATCGTGATTTAATTAAGAGTTTAGGACTTAGAAAATAATTTAGTAGGCACTTATTTTAAGTGTCTTTATTTTTGACAAAATAGAAAGAGGTAACAAATGAAAAAAGTTTTCGAATTAGATTTTAGAGGAAGAAAATTAGTAGTAGAACATGGTGAGCTAGCAAAACAAGCACATGGGGCTGTTTTAGTTCGTTATGGGGATACGGTTATATTATCTACAGCTGTTGTATCAAATAGTGCGAATATATTATCAGATTTCTTCCCATTAATGGTTTTGTATCAAGAAAAATTATATTCTGTTGGTAAAATTCCAGGTGGTTTTATTAAAAGAGAAGGAAGACCTACTGATGCAGCGACATTAGCGGCTCGTATGATTGATCGTCCAATGCGTCCAATGTTTCCTAGTGATTTTAGAAATGAAGTACAAGTTGTTAATACCGTTTTATCAGTAGATAATGACAATTCTCCAGAATTAACGGCTATGTTTGGTTCAAGTTTATGTACTTGTATTTCAAAAATTCCTTTTGATGGTCCAATTGCTGGAGTAAAAGTAGGAAGAGTAAATGGAGAGTTTATTATTAATCCAACACCAAGTGAACTAGAACAATCTGATATTGATTTAACAGTTGCAGGAACAAAAGAGGCTATTAACATGGTCGAAGCAGGTTCTAAAGAAGTATCAGAAAGTGATATGCTAGAAGCTTTAATGTTTGGCCATGAAGCAGTAAAGGAATTATGTGAATTTCAAGAAAAGATTATTGAAGAAATTGGCGTAGAAAAAATGGAATACGAAAAATTGGAAATTGAAGAATCTTTGAGAACAGATATTTCTAATCTTGCTTCTTTAAAATTAGATCAAGCAATGCGTATTAAAGATAAACAAGAAAAATATGCAGCAATTGATGCAGTAAAAGAGGAAGTTGTTGAAAAATATACCTCATCTAATCAAGATTTAGATAAGGATGAATTAACAATTTTAATCACAAAGGTAAAATTAGTATTAGAAGAAATTGAATATGATATTTTTAGAAATATTACTGTTTCTGAAAAAACAAGAGCAGATGGAAGAAAGATGACAGAAATTAGACCTCTTTCTACAGCTATTGATTTACTTCCTAGAACTCATGGATCCGCTTTATTTACAAGAGGAGAAACACAAGCTTTAGCTGTTACTACATTAGGAGCTTTAAATGAATATCAAGTATTAGATGGTATTAGTTTAGAAGCAGAAAAACACTTTATGTTACATTATAATTTCCCAGCATTCTCTGTTGGAGAAACAGGAAGATATGGAAGTCCTGGTAGAAGAGAAATTGGTCATGGTGCTTTAGGAGAAAGATGTTTAAAACAAGTGATGCCAAGTGAAGAAGAATTTCCGTATACAGTACGTGTTGTATCAGAAATCTTAGAATCCAATGGTTCTTCTAGTCAGGCTACTATTTGTGCTGGATGTATGAGTTTAATGGCAGCTGGTGTTCCAATTAAGGCACCTGTTGCAGGAATTGCTATGGGATTAATTACTTCCAAAGATGGCAAAGATTATACAATTTTAACAGATATCCAAGGAATGGAAGACCATTTAGGAGATATGGACTTTAAAGTTGGTGGAACAAGAAAAGGAATTTGTTCTTTACAGATGGATATTAAAATTAAAGGAATTACAAAAGAAATTTTAAAAGAAGCTTTAGCACAAGCAAAAGTGGCTCGTTTAGAAATCTTAGATGTTATGGAAGCACAAATTAAAGAGCCTCGTAAAGAAGTTTCAAAATATGCTCCAAAAACAATGATCTTTACAATTGATCCGGAAAAAATTAAAGACGTTATTGGTAAAGGCGGCGAGATGATTACTAAAATCATTTGTGAGGCTTCTCATGTTGATATGGTAAATGATGTAAATGCCGTTAAAGTAGACTTAGAAGATGATGGAAGAGTTATCATTTATCACACAGATCAAGATATTATTAATAAAACAGCTGAAATGATTAAAGCAATTGTTCGTGAAGTAGAAATGGATGTTGTTTATAAAGGAATTGTTACAAAAGTAGAAGACTTTGGTTGTTTTGTAGAATTATGGCCAGGCTGTGAAGGGCTTGTTCATGTTTCACAATTAGATACAAAACGAGTAGAAAAACCAAGTGATATGGTAAAAGTTGGAGATGAAATTTTAGTAAAATCATTAGGATATGATAAAAAAGGAAGACTTAATTTATCTCGAAAAGAAGTTGTAAAAGAAGTGAAAACTACAGAATAATTCAATTTTCCCCCCCCTTGACAAAAAGCTTGGGGGGAGGTATTCTTATATTGGAGGAGAATTTATGAAAAAGATATTATTAAGTATGTTAGTTATTTTAATGGCAACTGGATGTACTTTTACCTTGAATGGTAAGACTGAAGAAGAAAAAAAGAATGATGTAGTAGAAGAAAAAGAAAATGAAAAAGGTCAAGATATTAGTACAGGAAATGAGTTAGTAACAATTTTTGAATACAGAACACATTTTGTAAATGATTACTTTACAGGAGAAGATTTATTTGGTTATTTTTACACGCAAGATAAAATTACTTTAGATACAATATCAAATCAAGCTAAGTTATTTTTATCAATCCGTTCTTTATATGGATCTACTTGGGATAAAGGTGTTGGCAATGTAATTGAAGTTCCAAAAGCAGATGTAGAAAATGCATTTGAACTTCTATTTGGCTCAAAAGCTACTTATCAAGATGAAGATTTAAAAGGTTCAGCATGTAATTTTGCAGGATTCAAATATGATTCTTCTAAACAAGTATATACTCAAGATGCACAAGGTTGTGGAGGAACAGCAGTTCCAAAATATGAAACAAAGGTTATTTCTGCTACAAAATATAGCGACAAATTTGAATTTACTGAAAAAGTAGCATATGTAGCTTATGATAATGGAGAAGAAAAAGTATATAAATCAAAAGATGATAAGACAGCTCTTGGCAATGGTGTTGGTGATAACATTACTGCATATTATGATAAATTAGATTCTTACAAATGGACTTTCTATTATGACAATGATAAAGGACATTATTATTTCTACTCAGTTGAAAAAGTGAAATAGAAGCATTTGCTTCTTTTTCTTTTTTCTAAAATAGTGTATAATGAAAAAAGAATAGGAGAGGGTTGAATGGAGAATGTTTTAACAGAAACAGAATTAAAAAATATAGATGCCTATTTTAGAGCATGTAATTATTTATCAGTGGGTCAACTTTATTTATTAAATAATCCCCTTTTAAAAGAACCTTTATCATTTGAAGATATTAAACCAAATGTGGTAGGTCATTGGGGAACAGTTCCAGGTCAAAATTTTATTTATACTCATTTAAATCGTGTTATTAAAAAATATGATTTAGATATGATTTATATTTCAGGACCAGGTCATGGTGGGAATGCTATTGTAGCAAATACCTATTTGGAAGGAACTTATACAGAATTTTATCCAAAAATTACGAGAGATGAGGCAGGATTAAAAAAATTGTTTAAGCAATTTAGTTTTCCTGGAGGAATATCTTCTCACGTTGCGCCTGAAACTCCAGGATCTATTAATGAAGGTGGAGAATTAGGATACAGTTTATCTCATGCTTTAGGAGCTGCTTTGGATAATCCTGATTTGATAGTAGCTTGTGTAGTAGGAGATGGAGAAGCAGAAACAGGTCCTTTAGCGACTAGTTGGCATATTAATAAATTTATTAATCCAGCTACAGATGGGGCAGTCCTTCCTATTTTACACTTAAATGGATATAAGATAGCCAATCCAACTATATTATCTAGAATTTCAAAAGCTGAATTAGATTGTTTATTAAAAGGATATGGTTGGCTTCCATATTATGTAGAAGGTGATGATCCTCTTGTCATGCACGAATTAATGGCTAAGACAATGGATCAAGTAATTGAAAAAATTAAAGCAATTCAAAAACAAGCAAAAGAAGTAGAGAATGCTCCTAGACAATTATGGCCTATGATTGTACTTAGAACCCCAAAGGGATGGACAGGTCCTAAAGAAGTAGATGGAAAACCTGTTGAAGGAAATTTTAGATCTCATCAAGTTCCTATTGTAATTAGTGAGAATTCTAAAGAAAATGTAAAACTTTTAGAAGATTGGTTAAAAAGTTATCATCCAGAAGAATTATTTGATGAAAATGGAAGATTAAAACCTGAAATAGAAGCAATGGCTCCAACAGGAGATCATAGAATGGGCTCTAATAAACATGCAAATGGTGGAATATTACTTCATGATTTAAAGGTCCCTGATTTTAGAAATTATGCCGTTGAAGTTACAAAACCAGGTCAAGTTATGGCACAAGATATGATGGAACTTGGTAAATTTATAGAAGGCATTGTAAAAGAAAATCAAGATCAAAAAAACTTCCGTATATTTGGACCTGATGAAGCATTATCAAATCGTTTAAATCATGTATTTGAAAGTACTAATCGAAAATGGGATTTACCAGTTCAAAATGGTGATGAATTCTTAAGCAAAGATGGATGTGTCATTGATTCGATGTTGTCAGAGCATTTATGTGAAGGAGCATTAGAGGGATATCTTCTAACAGGACGTCATGGCTTTATGCATAGTTATGAAGCTTTTGTAAGAATTGTTGATTCTATGGCGAGTCAACATGCAAAATGGCTAAAAGTAACAAAACAATTATCATGGCGTAGACCAATTGCTTCTTTAAACTATGTCTTATCATCTCATATTTGGCAACAAGATCATAATGGATATACTCATCAAGATCCAGGATTTTTAAATCATATGGTTACTAAAAAAGCAGATATTACTCGTATATATTTGCCACCGGATGCTAACTGTTTATTATCTTGCTTTAATCATTGTATTCAAACCAAAAACTATATCAATGTAATTGTTGCTTCAAAACATCCAAGACTTCAATGGCTAACAATGGATCAAGCAATTAAACATTGCACAGAAGGCATTGGAATTTGGTCTTGGGCTAGTAATGATCAAGGAGCAGAACCTGATATTGTAATGGCTTGTTGTGGAGATACTCCCACTTTAGAAACTTTAGCAGCTGTCAAAATTTTGAGAGAAAATATTAAAGACTTAAAAATAAGAGTTGTAAATGTGGTTGACTTGATGCGTTTAGAGTCAAATTTAAGTCATCCTCATGGATTATCGGATGAAGACTATAATGCTATTTTTACAAAAGATAAACCAATTATTTTTGCCTTTCATGGATATCCTTCTTTAATTCATCAATTAACATATAAAAGAGAAAATAAAGATTTACATGTTCATGGATATAAAGAAGAAGGAACTATTACAACTCCATTTGACATGCGTGTTCAAAATGAAATTGATCGATTCCATTTAGTGATGGATGCGATTCAATATTTGCCTCATTTAGGAAATAAGGCTGCTTCTCTTTATCAAACTTGTAAAGATAAATTAGTTGAACATAAACAATTTATTTATGAGTATGGACAAGATTTAGATGAAATTAGACATTGGAAATGGGAAGATTAATAACTAATTACTATTTAATTCATATCATTTTCTGTTTTTAAAAAAAGACATATTAATGTCTTTTTTTGAATATTATTATAGAGGTGAACTATGGAAAGAATAGAAAGAATTATAAGATTAAACAAAATTAAGAATGTTTTGGAAGAATGCCAAAAACAAACTGTAAATTCCCATGATGCCATTATAGAACAGATGTTTTTTGAAAGAGATTTAAAGATTTTAATCTTAAAAAAAAATAAATCGTTTTGATTTATTTTTTTAATATTTTTTTAAATGATAAAGAATTTCTATACATAAAATATAAGGCATTATTGGTTACTAATTCTAAGTCTCCAATATATTCTATACATTTTGCATTAAAATTTAATTTGAAGTCATTTAATCCTTTGTATTCTAGTTGCTTAGGATTGGTCATTCCTCCAAGATTAAATTTTTTAATACCAGCTTTTGAGTAACGTTCAATTAATTTCCAAATTAATAAATGCTTCGAATTTAAAACTTTGTATTTATTATCGTAGCCATCCATTAATACATAAGCTTCTTTATTTTGAATTGCTACAAGGATAGAAGAAGTGACGATACCATCGGGATAGTTTTTTAAGTAGTTCGTAGCTTTAATTAATTGTTTTTTATAATAGTCTATTAATTTATCAGCATACATTTTATTATTTAGAGTATTTTTTTTATTATTTTTAGATAGTTGATCATTCCAATAATTACAAATTTTTTCTTGTTCTTGATATTTTTTTGTAACAGATTTTAAGTATTTTGCTGTATCTAGTTTCGTAAAGAAAAATTCGATTTTATTAGAATTTTTAAAGTACTGGTAACAATCTTTGAAATATGCTAAATCTCTAGGATATTTTTTGGATGTTTGTAGATAAAGATATTCCAAGTTATTTTCATTTCCAGAATAAACTTTCACACCATTTCTTTCAGCACTTCTGATTTTAGTACGAATTTCTTTTCTAATATTATGAAATAACATGTAATATGGTAAATCTAAGTCAATAACAGCTTCATATCTAGGCTTTAAAGCTTCAAAAAAATTGTTAAATCCAAAGTGATAATATCCTAAGTTTTTAAGGTTATTCATTATATTATTGAAATATTGATTGTTCGCATTAATATCATATTTTTTATCATAAATACTTTTTACAACGAGAGGGCTAATTTTAACAGCAACAACTCCTTTTTTGCTTAAATATTTTTTGATTTCTTCTGTAAATATTTTTAAAAGATTTATATTATTATAGTCAATTAAGAATCCTCTAGGTGCATAAGCATATTTAAATTTATTTTTTTGTTCTACGAGAATTAAGCTGGCAGCAAGTATTCCAGATTGATCACATAATCCTAGGAACATTGTAGAATAATTTTGATGATTCATTACCAAACCATATTCTACTGTTTGATAGATTGAACTAATATTATAATTTTTTGTAAATTTTTTAAATTCATCATTTGTAAGCTCTTTTATAAACATAATATCACCTTGTTTCAAATTATTAAATTATAACATATATTTATATAAATATCAATCTTGTTACTCCTTAATAGTATTATAAAATAATTTGATAATATTACTTGTAAAATTGATACATTTTTTATATAATAACCATTCAAATGGGGAATTATATATGAAACAAGAAAATATTTATGATAAAAGTCTTCCGGAATATAGCTCAGTAGATAATATTTTAAATCATTTTATGATTCAGGAAGAACAATTGGAAGATATTTTAGTTAAAATGAATAAAAATCATAGGTTATCTTATATCTATTATTATGGAATTAATCAACCAAAATTAATGTTGAGAGATATTAGTGAGATGATTCAATGCTCTGAAAATGTAGTAAAAATATATATTAATGAAGCGGATGAGTTTATTCAAAGAAATTGCCACATCTCTATATCAGAAGCAGAATTAAATAATAAGCGAGATATTAATAAAAAAAAAATGAGTTTTTTTGATTATTTTGATGAGAAAGATAGAGGCTTTGTTTTACAGCTTATTGAAGAACAAAAGCAAAAGAAATCTATCCAATATAAAGTGTTAGTAAAAGAATATGGAGAACATTATGATTGCCTAGTAGTACCATCGTTTCTAACAAAAAAGGAAAAAATTCAACTAAATAATTTTCGAGCAAATATTAGAAATCGGATAAAAAATAGTAATTCTGTAAAAAAAGCAGAATCAATGAAACATCAAAGTTTTTTTGATTATTTTGATAAGAAAGATCATACATTAGTTTTAGAAATTATTGAACAATATAAAAAAATTGATCATGATTACTATAGAGTATTGTTAAAGGAGTATGGAGAAACTTATGATTGCTTAGTAGTTCCTTCTCTTTTAACAAAGCAGGAAAAGGCTCAATTAAGTAATTTTCGAGCAAGAATTAGAGATAGATTACAAAATGATAATTTGCGCATGAAACCTATAAAACAACAAACAGCAACTAAAAAAAGCAGTTTCCTTGATTATTTTGATCAAAAGGATAAGACTATTGTTTTAGAAGTAATTGAAGAATATAAGAAGATGAATCATGATTATTACAAGGTATTAGTAAAAGAATATGGAGAAACCTATGATTGTCTAGTAGTACCATCTCTTCTAACATCAAAAGAAAAAGCTCAATTAAAAAATCTTAAGTCAAATATTAAATATAGGATAAAATATTATGATTCATTAAAAAAATCAGGAGGAATCAAGAAAAGTAGTTTCCTTGATTATTTTGATCAAAAAGATAGGAAATCAGTATTAAAAATTATTGGCGAATATAAAAAAGTAAATCATAAATATTATAAAGTTTTGGTAAAAGAATATGGAGAAACTTATGATCATTTTGTATATCCTTCCACTTTGACAAAAAAAGAAATAAGTTTATTAAATAGTTTTAAGACAATTATTAAAACTAGATTGAGAAGTAATAATTTAAATCCTCTAAATCAACAAAGAAAAACTAGAAAAAGTAGTTTCTTTGATTACTTTGATAAGAAAGATCATGCATCAGTTTTAGAAATTATTGAAAAATATAGGAAAAAGAACTCTAATTATTATAAATTGTTAGTGAAGGAATATGGAGAAACCTATGATTGTTTAGTAGTTTCCTCTCTTTTAAATAATAAAGAAAAAAATCAATTGCGAAATTTCATACAAACTATTAGGAATAAATTGTATTCTAATGAAGTAAAAAAGAATGAAATTAAAACATCCAAATCAAATCGAAAACAAAGCTTTTTTGATTACTTTGATGAAAAAGATAAAGGTTTTGTTTTAGAAATTATTGAAAAATATAAAAAAGTAAATCACGATTATTATAGGATACTAGTAAAAGAGTATGGAAAACATTATGATTGTTTAGTAGTTCCTTCTGTTTTAACGGAATATGAGAAAAAAAGATTAAATTATTTTATAAAAAATATTAAAAATAAAATTAAGAATAATGACTGGATAATAAGACCCCAAAAATTTAAAAAACGAAGTTTCTTTGATTATTTTGATGAAAAAGATAAAGATTTTGCTTTAGAAATCATTGAAGATTATAAAAAAATAGACCATGTATATTATAAAGTTTTGGTAAAAGAGTTTGGCAAGAACTATGATCATTTAGTGGAACCATCTTTATTAACGGACTTGGAAAAAATCTATTTAGAAAATTTTAGGATTGATATAGTTCATAAAATTCATGAAAAAAAAGCAACACTAGTGTCAAACCAAAAACAAAGTTTTTTTGACTATTTTGATCAAAAAGATTATGACTCAGTTCTAAAAATTATTGAGGAATATAAAAAATTAAATCATGAGGATTATAAATTGTTAGTTAGGGAATATGGAGAACATTATGATTGTTTAGTAGTTCCTTCTCCTTTAAATGATAAAGAAAAAATTCAATTATCAAATTTTAAAATGACTATTAAGGAAAAATTACAAAATGATAATTTATCTATAAATTCTGTAAAAAATGAAACTCAAAATTTACAAGATAAAAATTTTAATTGTAATCTTTCTATGAGTTATATTTATAGAAGATTTCCTAACTTAAAACAAGAAAAAGAATCTGATTTAATTATTTTAACAAGCTTTATTGATAGGAAAAAAAGTGTGGAATCAATTTCTAATCTAACAAAATTTTCAATTAAAAAGATTGATTTTACTTTATTAAAACACTTATATGTATTTAGTTTTATGATACCTGTTGTTATTGATGAAATTTTAGAAAGAGGAAGTTATACTGTTTCTCAAATTGTTAATTGTAATTATATTCAAACGCAAATTCCATTTCTAAGTGATAAAGAACAGGAATTGTTATATTTGAAGATATCGGAATTATATCAAAATCAATTAAGTGATGTATACACACCAAATCCTTTGAATCAACAAATTAAACAAAAAATTAAAATTTGAAAATTTTAATGAAGAGAGTGATGAATAGTATTATAGGATAATTCAATAATATTACTTGTAAAATTAATACATTTTTTATATAATAACTTTCAAATAGGGAGGACTGTATATGGTAAGGGAAAATATTTATAATAAAAAAATTCCAAAATATAGTTCAGTAAATAGCATTTTAAAACATTTTAACATTCGTGAAAAACAATTAGAAAATCTTTTACAAGAGATGGAGAAAAATCAGAGATTAGCCTATACTTACTACTATGGAATTAACCGACCAAAGTTAGATTTGGAAGATATTAGTGGGATACTTCAGGTTTCTGAAAATGTAGTAAAAATATATATTAATCAGGCAGATGATTTTATTCAAAGGCTTTGTCAAAATATCACTGCACCTATACCAGGAGTAGTAGAAAATAAGGGACAAAGGACAAAGAATAAAAAAATTAGTTTCTTTGATTATTTTGAAGAAAAAGATAAACCTTTAGTTTTAGAAATTATTGAAGAATATAAAGAAAAAGATTTAGATTATTATGAAATTTTAGTAAAAGCTTGTGGTGAGAAGTATGATTGTTTAGCATTATCAGCTTTAACAAAGAAAGAAAAAATTAAATTAAATAACTTTAGAGCTATTATTAAAAATAAGATTAAAAATGGCATGCTTTCCCAAAAAAAGGTTCCAACAAAAAAACAAAACTTTTTTGATTATTTTGAAGAAAAAGATAAAGATTTTGTTTTAGAAATTATTGAAGAATATAAAGAAAAAGATTTAGATTATTATGAAGTATTAGTAAAAGAGTATGGAGAAAAATATGATCATTTAGTAGAAACATCTCCTTTAACAAAGGAAGAAAAAATTAAATTAAATAGCTTTAGAGCAATCATTAGAGTTAAGAGTGAAAATGACAATTTTTCAAAAAAAACAGGTCGAACAAAAAAACAAAGCTTTTTTGATTATTTTGAAGAAAAAGATAAACCTTTAGTTTTAGAAATTATTGAGGAATATAAAGAAAAAGATTCAGATTATTATAAAGTATTAATAAAAGAATATGGAGAACAATATGATAGTCTAGTAGTCCCATCACTTTTAAATGACAGGGAAAAAAATCGATTACGTGATTTTAAAAGTGCAATTAGGGAGAAATTACAGGATATAAAATCTCCAGAAATTCAAACATTACAAAACGAAGATTTTAACTATGATCTTTCTATGAGTTATATTTATAGAAGATTTCCTAATTTAAAGCAAGAAAAAGAAGCAGATTTAATTATTTTAACAAGTTTCATTAATAAGAAAAAAAGTATAGAATCAATTTCTGCTTTAACAAAATTTCCAATTAAGAAAATTGATTTTATTTTATTAAAACATTTATATGTATTTAGTTTTAAGATGCCTGAAATCATTGAAGATATTTTAAGAAGAGGAACTTATACTGTTTCTCAAATCGTTAATTTCAATTATATTCAAACACAAGTTCCATTTTTAAATGATAAAGAAAAAGAATTGTTATATTTAAAAATGGTAGAATTGTATCAAAATCAATTAAGTGATGTATTGAAGTTTTCAGATAAAGAAATGAAACATAAAATTAAAACATTAAAATTAGAAGATTTTAATTAAATAGTTAGTTAATAATAAGATAATTTCATAATATTATTTATAAAATCAATACATTTTTTATAGAATAACTTTCAGATGGAGAATTATATATGAAACGAAAAAAATACGAAAATATTGCTATTTCTATACCAAAAGTAGTAGAAAATGATAAAAAAAGTACAAATAAGAGAAAATCGAGTTTTTTTGATTACTTTGATAAGAAAGATTATGATTCAGTTCTAAAAATTATTGAAGAATATAAAAAGGAGAATCATAATTATTATAAAGTGTTAGTAAAAGAATACGGAGAAAGATATGATTGTTTAGTAGTACCGTCGCGTTTAACAAAAGAAGAAAAAGTTAAATTGAATAACTTTCGAGCAAATATTAGAAATAGGATAAAAAAAGGTGATGTTATAAAAAAAACGGGTCCAAATAAAAAACAAAGCTTTTTTGACTATTTTGATGAGCAAGATAAAAATTTTATTCTAAAAATTATTGAAAAATATAAAGAAAAAGATTCTAATTATTATAAATTGTTAGTTAAGAGATATGGAGAAACCTATGATTGTTTAGTAGTGCCCTCTCTTTTAACAAAAAAAGAAAAAATACAATTAAATAGTTTTAAAATGGCTATTAAGAAAGAATTACGAGGTGTAAAGTCTCTAAAAAATCAAACATCACAAAATGAAGATTTTAATTATGATCTTTCTATGAGCTATATTTATAGAAGATTTCCTAACTTAAAACAAGAAAAAGATGCAGATTTAATTATTTTAACAAGCTTTATTGATAAGAAAAAAAGCGTAGAATTAATTTCTAATCTGACAAAATTTTCAATGAAAAAAATCGATTTCATTTTATTAAAGCATTTATATGTATTTAGTTTTAAAATGCCTGTAATTATTGATGAGATTTTAAGAAGAGGAAACTATACTATTTCTCAAATCGCTAATTTTAATTATATTCAAACACAAGTTCCATTTTTAAATGATAAAGAGAAAGAATTATTATATTTAAAAATGACAGATTTATACCAAAATCAATTAAGCAATGTATTGGAAGAAATAAAAGATAAAATTGAAGCATCACAAAATGAAGATTTTAATTATGATTTTTCCATGGGCTATATTTATAGAAGATTTCCTAACTTAAAGCAAGAAAAAGATGCAGATTTAATTATTTTAACAAACTTTATTGATAAGAAAAAAAGTGTAGAATCAATTTCTAATTTAACAAAAATCTCAATAAAAAAGATCGATTTTATTTTATTAAAATATTTATATGTATTCAGCTTTAAAATGTCTGTAATTATTGATGAGATTTTAAGAAGAGGAAACTATACTATTTCACAACTTGTTAATTTCAATTATATTCAAACATATGCTCCATTTTTAAATGATAAAGAGAAAGAATTGATATATTTAAAAATAGCAGATTTATATCAAAATCAATTAAGCAATATAATGGAATTTTCAGATAAAGAAATGAAACATAAAATTAAAACATTAAAATTTAAAGATTTTAATTAAATTATTAATTTTTGTAAACATTTGTCTAATATCACTTCAAAGGTTTTAAAAAGTGTTATAATAATAAAGAGGGTGATAAAATATGACAAAAATTAAAGATGTTATTGCTAGAGAAATATTAGACTCTAGAGGAAATCCTACTGTAGAAGTAGATGTAGTATTAGAAAATGGTATCATGGGTAGAGCTGCTGTACCTAGTGGAGCTTCTACTGGAGAAAGAGAAGCGTTAGAACTTCGTGATGGTGGTACTAGATACATGGGGAAAGGTGTTTTAAAAGCTGTAGCTAATGTAAATGGTCCTATCCGTGATTTAGTAATTGGTATGGATGCTTCTAATCAAAAAGAATTAGATTACGCAATGATTCAAGCAGATGGAACCGAAACAAAATCTAAATTTGGAGCAAACGCAATTTTAGGAGTATCTATGGCAGCTTTAAAAGCTTCAGCTTTAGATGCTAAAATTCCACTATATCGTTATGTAAGTGATAATTTTGGTGATGGAAAAGTAGAAGAACCAAGACCAATGATGAATATTATTAATGGTGGAGCTCATGCTGATAATAAATTGGATTTTCAAGAATATATGATTATTCCAATGGCAGATACAATTAAGGAAAGAGTTCGTATTGGATCAGAAGTATTTCATAATTTGAAAAATGTATTAAAAGAAAAAGGATTAGTTACTAGCGTTGGAGATGAAGGTGGTTTTGCTCCAGATTTATCTTCTAATGGAGAAGGATTTGAACTAATCATGGAAGCAATTCAAAAAGCTGGATATGTTCCTGGAAAAGATGTATGTATGGCTATTGATGTTGCTGCAAGTGAATTCTATAAAGATGGAAAATATCATTTAGTTGGAGAAGGTAGATCTTTAACAACAGACGAATTAATTGAATATTATGAAGATTTAACAAATAAATATCCAATTATTTCTATAGAAGACCCTGTTGATGAAAATGACTGGGAAGGATTTACTAAAGTAACTGAGAAATTAGGAAATAAAATTCAATTAGTTGGTGATGATTTATTTGTAACAAATAAAAAATGTTTACAAATGGGAATTGATAAAAAAGCTGGTAATGCAATTTTATTAAAAGTAAATCAAATTGGTACTATCACAGAAACATTAGAAACAATTGAATTAGCGCGCAGTCATCAATATAATACTATTATTTCTCATAGAAGTGGTGAAACAGAAGACACTACAATTGCTGATTTAGCAGTAGGACTTCATTTAGGACAAATTAAAACTGGTTCTATGTCAAGAACAGATCGTATGTGTAAGTATAATCAATTAATTCGAATTGAAGAAGAAATTTATTAAAAATAGAGAAATCTATTTTTTTTAATTTATTGTAAAGATATTTTTTTGAACGCATATACTATAGTGAATTTGACAAAAAATGAAAAGTATAGTATATTACTGACGTATTAATTGAGATGGCACATTATTCTAGTCATTTGAATTTATTATGAAGGTGGGAATAAAACACCACTAAAGAGCATATCTGTGAAACTTTTGGTGCTTGCTTTATACGCCCAGTTTAGGGTGAGTGCTGAGAGAAGAGTAATTGGGCAACCGTAATGGCATACGTCACTGACCCAATTATTCGTGGAGACCTAATCTTGTTATTAGCCTACACACGTTTCGTTGATGGACTAATGACGACTTAGGATTAAACCTACTATGTGGGGAAACTTACGAGTAGCGTAGCTTGTCTTGCGTGAATTTAGGGGATAGATGACAGATACTTGTATATCGGCCAATATATAAGTATTATTGCTTCTTGAAACTACGTTTGCAAAAAAGAATTAATAATAAATGATGGTGAGGAAATCTCCTAGAGTGTACATTTATATAGGATTGCAGTACGTACTCAGTGGCAATCAAGCCATATATTTGGAAACAATATATTCATTTCTTTAAAGGGGAACCGCAAGTGTGGTAACGCACTGTAGAAATGAGGGAAATCCTGCTTGACCTTAAGACGTAAAGTTAACTATATGAGTAGCCATTCAAATTATAATGAGGAATTATTCCTTTTTTTTGTATAAGGAGAATTATGAAAACAGACGAGAAAAAAAGTATTCAAAAAGTATTAAAGAAAAATAAAAAAGAATTGGTGAATTACCCTTGGATTCTTCGAATAACATTGTTGGCTTTTTTAATTTCTATTTTATTTTCTTTTTTATCAGAAACAATTATTTCTAGAGTTCATATTATTATAGGAATTTTAGTTTTGATTATATTTATTTTAATAGGAATTATTTTTGATATGATTGGTGTAGCTGTTCAATCTGCTGATGAAGCCCCTTTTCATTCTATGAATTCTAGAAAAGTAAATGGTGCAGATGTAGCTGTTAAATTTAAGAAAAATTCTGATAAAGTATCTTCTTTTTGTAATGATGTAGTAGGAGATATTTGTGGAATTATTTCTGGTACAGCAGGTAGTATTATAGCTTCTTCTCTTGCTAAGGCGTTTGGATTAAATTCCTTTGCTACGGTTTTAATTGTTACAGGAATTATATCAGCATTTACCATTGGTGGTAAAGCGTTAGGAAAAGGCATTGCTATTAATAAAAGTAATTACATTTTATATGAATTTGCTAAAGTCGTTTCAAAATTTTATAAAGTGAAATAAAATAGGACACATTTCTTAATGAATCGCATACATTAAAGTGAGAGGTGATCGTATGGGATTTAAAGAAATTGTTACAAAAGCAGTCATCGGAAAAGGTAAAAAGTCATTTAAAAACAATTATAGTATTACCACGGAAAATATTCCTACAACAGTTTTGGGATGCTGGGTTATTAATCATAAATTTAAAGGATATAAATCGGGTGACAATATAGGCGTAGATGGTTCTTATGATGTTAATATTTGGTATTCTTATGACAATGATAGTAAGACTACAGTTGTTAATAAAAAAATTGATTATAATGACATATTTCATGTAAAAACAAAAGAAAATACAGAATTAACAAGTGATACAGATATTATTGTTAGAACTTTGAAACAACCTAGTTGTACTCATGTAGAAATATCAGATTCTGGTAATATAGATTTTGATATTGAAAAAGAGTTAGGTGTTGAAGTAGTAGGAGAAACTAAAATGAAGATTGCTACGGAAGAGGAAGAAGATCCTTGGGATGACTTAAATGATGAAGTTGACGACGAAGTATTAAATGAAATTGATAATGATGTAAAAGAAGATTACATTGAAGATAAAAACACTTAGGTGTTTTTTTTGTTTACACGTAAATTTGAATATGATAAAATATTTCCTAAGAAAAGAGGAACTTTATGTATAGTTTAGAAGTTAAAGAACAGGCATTATTATTGTTAAAAGAATATTCTATAAAGGAAGTTGCTACAAAGATTGGTGTTAGCATTCCTACATTATATAATTGGAAAAAAGAATATGAAAAAAAAGTTAGTAAATCTATTAGTCAAATGATTGTTGATTTGGAGTATGATAAAGCAATTGAGGTAGCAAAACTTTTTCCAAAGAATGAAACTATTCAAAATCAATTGATTACAATATATATTGAACAGGGAGAATATGAAAAAGGAATTGAAGTTGCAAAACTTTTTCCAAATTATGAACCAATTCAAAGTCATTTAATTACGATATACGTTAAACAGGGAGAATATGAAAAAGGAATTGAAGTTGCAAAACGCTTTCCGAAGAATGAGTTTATTCAAAGCCAATTAATCACGATATATATTAAACAGGGAGAATATGACAAGGGAATTGAAGTTGCAAAACGTTTCCCGAAGAATAAGGTTATTCAAAGCCAATTAATTAAAGTATATATTAAACAAGGCGAATATGAAAAAGTAATTGAAATTGCAAAACGTTTTCCAAATTGTGAATCAATTCAAAGTCAATTAATTACAATATATATTAAACAAGGAGAATATGAAAAAGGAATTGAAACTGCAGAACTTTTTTTAAATTATGATCCAGATAGTGAGGTTATTCAAAGCCAATTAATTACAATATATATTAAACAAGGAGAATATGAAAAAGCAATTGAAATTGCAAAACGCTTTCCGAAGAATGAAATTATTCAACACCAATTAGACTATATTTATAAAAGGGTAAAATATTTAAAAAATAATCTAAATATCAATCCTATTGAAGATGAAACAATAGTAAAAAAAATCAATCAAATTCGTTCTAAAATTCTTTTAGGAACTGTTCAACTAGAAGATGTCGAGTATTTAGATTCATTTAAAGATGAAATTGATTTAGAAAGATATTTATTAATAAAAGCAGCAATTTATGAAAGATTAAACTTTAAAAATAATTGTGTAGCAATTATAAAACAAATCCCTAATATTGATATTCGTCAAAAAAGAAAATTAATAGAAGAAGTTCTAAAAAAACAAAAATACTATAATATTCAAAAATGGGATGAATTAATTAAATGGGAAATTGATGATATGGAATCTTATTTGGAAAATAAAAATCAGATAGTAGAAATAGAACAAAAAAGAACAAGAAAACTTGTTTTACCAGTAGAAAAATCTACGGAAAAACAAAATCATTCTGAAAAAACAAAGATTATTTCTGGAACTATGACTAGAAGTAATAGTAAAAATAATAAAAATGTAAAACCAAAGAAAGAAAAAGAAACTACAATTTATGAATGCTTAAATTCAGATTACAAATTAGCTGTTTCTGAATTGAAACTAAAATATTATTTAGAAATGTATGATGAACATCATAAAAAAGATGGAATTTTGAAATATGATCGATTAGAAACTGTACTAAATTCAGATAGTTCTAATACTTTAGCTTTCAGACAATTACTTTTAATGTTAATGGATGTTTCATATGATTTTTCAAATGATTACCCAACAGAATATCAAGAAATTAAAAATAAAGTATTAACCAAAACGCTGTCAACAAAAAAAGGTTGACATATTATTAAAAACGTGATAATATACTGATAGAGCAGGAGGTATAGTATGGCAGTTAAGTTAAGACTTAAAAGAATGGGAGCTAAAAAAAGACCATTTTATCGTATTGTAGCAGCTGATTCAAGAAGTCCAAGAGATGGAAAATTTATTGAAATCGTTGGTACTTATAATCCTATTATGGAACCAGCTGAAATCAAAATTAATAGTGAAGTAGCTTTAAAATGGTTAAATCAAGGAGCTATCCCAACAGATACAGTTAGAGATTTACTTAGTAAACAAGGAATCATGAAAGCTTATCATGAATCTAAATCTACTAAAGAAGGTAAATAGTATGGAATTAGTAGCTTTTACTGATTATTTGGTGAAAAATCTTGTAAAACAACCAGATATGGTATCTGTAAAGAAATTTGATGATGAAGACGAATATATTATAATTCAAATATTAGTTAGTGATGAAGATATGGGCACTTTAATTGGAAGAAATGGAAATACTATTAATGCAATTAGAACATTAGTCCAATCTTCTGCATATATTAATAATGAGAAGAAAGTAAAAATTAACGTCGATTCATTTTAGAAGAAGTTTTTACTTCTTTTTTTATTTGGAAAGGGGAAGTTATATTGGAATATAATGTATTTTTAAAACAAATGAAACAATTAAAAGGTTTCACTTACAGTATGAATAAATTGGAAAGACAAATGTATATTCAATATCAAAAAGATCTCATCAAAAAATATTATGATGAAATTTGTGATCATGACACTTTTCAAGAAATTGGTTATTTCTTTCAAACGGATAAATTAATTCCATCCATGAAAGAACATGCTGATTACCGTCTTATTCGTTGCCCAAAGTGTAAAAAAATTGTTGTTTTGACAAAACAGGGTCAATTGGATTGGGATAATTCGATTTGTTCTAGAAAGATAAAAATTTTAAAAAGACAAAATATGGAATAATTATTTTGTTTTTTTTATAAATTCATGAATTTTCATTTTCAAAAAAAACAATCAATGTTATAATGGTGTAAGGTGATGATATGTTAATTAAGATTCGTAATATTAACATTAATTATGTAAGATATGGAACAAAATCTAAAAATACAATAGTATTACTACATGGTTGGGGTCAAAATATTGAAATGATGCAACCATTAGGAAATGCTTTTCAAGATACCAATGATATCGTTATTTTGGATTTACCAGGACACGGTCTTAGTGAGGAACCGGAAGAAATTTTAGAAGTTCCTGATTTTGTGGAAATTGTAAAAGGATTGTTAGATTATTTAAATGTTACGAATCCAATATTAATTGGTCATTCTTTTGGGGGTAAAATTAGTTTACTATATGCCAGTAAATACCCTGTAAAAAAATTGGTTTTATTAGCTAGTGCTTTTAAACAAGAAATTAAGAAAATATCTTTCAAAACAAAAATGCTGAAACAATTAAAAAAAGTCCCTGGTTTGAATCAATTAGAAGAATTTGCAAAAAAACATATTGGATCAGTTGATTATCGTAACGCCTCTCCTAAAATGAGAGAAATACTAGTAAAGACAGTAAACTATGATATTACAAATGAGGTTTCCAAAATTCAGTGCCCAACACTGATTATTTGGGGAACAGAAGATGAAGCATTACCAGTAGAAGAAGCTTACGAATTAGAAAAATTGATTCCTGATTCTGGTGTTGTTATTTATGAAGGCTGTACTCACTATGCCTATCTAGAAAGGCTAAATCAAACTATTAGAGTATTAGATAGTTTTCTAAAAGAGGAGTGATTTTATGAAACTAAAATTTATTATATCTTTATTAATTCCTGCAATTTATACTTATTTTAAAACAAAAAAGACATTTCATATGTTACAACAAAATTGGTATAACGAAGGAAATCGTTACCTTAAATGGATTTTTAAAAATATAAAACAGGTATTTGTCAGTCTAGATATTTTGTTCTTATGTTTTATTATTTTTAACTTTATTCATTTGGATTCTATATGGTTGATGATATTCTTTATTATTTTCTATATGGTATTCACACTTTTATATTTAAAGAAAAGAAAAACGGAACAATCCAAATTGGAATTAAAAATAACGGCAAGAGTAAAAAGATTATTTACCACACAAACAATTTTATATTTACTTCCAATTTTATGGATGTATTTCAATTTTAGAGAAGATGATTTAAATCAATATTATTTAATCATTGGAGCAATGATTTATTTATGTTATTTTGTAACATTTATTACAAGTTTAATCAACACACCAATTGAAAAGTTATTGTCATATCGTTTTAAAAGAAAAGCACAAAAAAAATTGAAAAGTATGTCCAATTTAAAAGTAATTGGAATTACTGGAAGTTATGGAAAGACAAGCAGTAAAAATATTTTAAGTGATGTTTTAAATGTAAAATATAATGCTTTACCAACTCCTAAAAATTTTAATACACCTGTTGGACTTACTATTACAATTAATAATTATTTAGATAAATTCACTGATTATTTTATTGCTGAAATGGGAGCTTTTAAAAGAGGTGAAGTCCAATATTTATGTGACTTTGTCCATCCTACTTATGGAATTTTAACAAAAATAGGAACTGCTCATTTAGAAAGTTTCGGTTCTCAAGAAAATATTCAAAAAGGTAAATTTGAACTAATTGAATCATTACCATCTGATGGTATTGGTATTTTAAATGGTGATGATGAATTACAAAGAAACTACCATTTAAAAAATAATTGTAAAATTGTTTGGATCGGAATTGAAAATGCTGATGTTGATGTTCGAGCAACCAATATTAAATTAAGCCATACTGGAACAACATTTGATTGCATTTTTAAAGGTGATAAGAAAAAATATAAATTTGAAACAAAATTATTGGGACAAGCTAATGTTTATAATATTTTAGCCGCTATTGCTTTAGGAAAAGAACTTGGAATTAGTATTGAACAACTTCAAGTTGGTGTAAAAAAGGTAAATCCTGTTGAACACCGTTTAGAACTTAAAAAAAGTGGCAATATTAATATAATAGATGATGCATATAATTCTAATCCTGTTGGCGCTAAAATGGCACTAGAGGTATTAAAAATGATGCCAGGTAAACGAATTGTTGTAACACCTGGAATGATTGAATTAGGAACAAAACAACAAGAATTAAACTATGAGTTTGGTAGACAAATTGCCGATCATGTTGATGAAGTGATTTTAGTTGGTAAAAAACAAACAAAAGATATTTATGATGGAATTATTAGTAAAAAATTCGATAAAAAACGTATTTATGTAATTAATGATGTAAAAGAAGCATTTCCAATGATGCGTTCGTTAGCGGATAAAGAAACTTATGTATTGTTAGAAAATGATTTACCAGATATATTTAATGAGAAGTAGAAAGAGTGATAATATGAAGATTAAAGTTGGTGTAATTTTTGGAGGAGAAACAGTAGAACACGAAATTAGTATTATTTCTGCTGTTCAAGCAATGAACTATATTGATCAAGAAAAATACGATATTATTCCAATTTATATTAGTAAAGATCGTATTTGGTATACAGGAAAAATGTTGATGGAAATGGATGTTTATAAAGATTTTGATTCTTTAAAAAAATATGCTAAGAAAGTAACTTTAGTAAAAACAGAAGAGGGATTTTGTTTACAATCAACAAAAGGATTATTTAGAAAAACTGTAGCTACATTAGATGTTGCTTTTCCAATTGTTCATGGAAAAGGAGCTGAAGATGGTTCTTTAGCTGGATACTTAGATATGATTGGTATTCCATATGTAGGATCTGATATTTTAGGAGCTTCTTTAGGTCAAGATAAAGTAGTGATGAAGCAAGTAATGGAAAGTGATCATATTCCAGTTCCAAAATATACTTGGTTCTATGATACAGAATATTTAAGTGATTCTAATAAAATTTTAAAAGAAATTAAAGAAATAGGTTATCCTGTTATTGTAAAACCTGCTAAATTAGGAAGTAGTATTGGTATTACTGTAGCAAAAACTGAAAAGGAAATTGATAAATGTATCAACGAAGCAATCAAATATGATAAAAAAATCGTAGTGGAACAAACAATTCCTAATTTATTAGAAGTGAATTGTGCAGTACTGGGAAATTATGAATTTGCTGAAACAAGTGCGATTGCTGAAATGCTAACAAAAAATGATTTTTTAACTTACGAAGATAAATATATCGGATCTGGTAAGGGAAAAGCTGGTAAGAAAATCAATAACAGTGGTAAAATGTCCAATAGTGAAATGGTTATTCCTGCTAGAATTGATAAAGATTTAGAGAAAAAGGTAAAAGAATTATCTTTAAAAACATTCCGTTCTTTAAATTTAAGTGGTGTTGCAAGAATTGACTTTTTAATTAATAAGGAAACAAAAGAAGTGTTTGTAAATGAACCAAATACAATTCCAGGTAGTTTATCATTCTATATGTGGAAGCCACTAGGAAAGAATTATCAAACATTATTAGATGATATGATTAAGATAGCTATTAAAGGGTATAAAGATAGTTCTAAAAAGACAACTAGTTTTGAAAGTAATATTTTAAGTACTTTTAATGGTTCAAAAGGAATGAAAAATAAGACAGGAATGTAAATTTCTGTTTTTTTGTTTCATAAGATTTTATAAAGGAGGGATCATATGCGCATAATACCTGATATTCCTCCTAAATTATTTACATTGAGCGCTGTAGCAGTTGGATATTTATTAATTGATGATACGACAGCAAATGAACAAAACGCTTTAGGAAACTGGTTGATGTTAGTTGCCCAGATCCTTTGTACCAATGCTTTTTATAAACAAGTAGAAGCAGAAAGACAGAATCCTAATACAATGAAAAGTACAGAGGAAACTGTTGTTATACTCCAAAAAATGGTGGATGCTTTAAAACAAGAAATAGAAAATGTTCAAAAAAGCCCATGAAATTATTTGACAGGTATTGAACTTTTTATAGTGGTATGGTATACTTAAAACGTGTTGAGTGATGTCTCAGTAAATATTTTGTCTTGTTAGCTCAGTTGGTAGAGCAACTGACTCTTAATCAGTGGGTCTAGGGTTCGAGTCCCTAACAGGACACCAGTTTGTATTTAGACCAAGTTATACTTGGTTTTTTTATTAAAAAATAAAGGTGATGTGAATGAAAATAGATTATTTTTGTTTTAGTGTTCCATCTATAGATTCAACAGATTATACGATTGAGCTTACAGATGATGAAAATATTATTTGGGTTAAAATGAAAGAAATAGAATTATTAGAAAAGGCAAAAAAACATGATATGTTAATTTTATATGATAGAACTACTAAAAAGTTTTATAAAGATGGAATTGAATTTGATATTAATGGTTTTAACATATTTCCAAGATGTTCTATTCCTAATCAGGAAGAATTATTAACACAAATCAAAAATCATCAAGGTAATTCTATTACTTCTATGGAAGAAATTGAAAGAATAACGAATTGGCCACTTTTCATTCAACCTATTTATCGAAAAGTGATTGTGACAACTTATGACGAATTTGCTAAAAACCATGAAAAATATAAAACAGTTTTTCATAATTTGTTTTTTAAAACTGCTAAAAAAAGTAATAATAGTAAAGTTTTAAAGAACTATCAAAATGTTGAATTTCAAGATGACAAAGGAAATATGGCTTCCATTTTTATGACAAAGCCACCTTTATTAAACGTGAAAAGAGAGGATACTGTCTTTTTATCAGAGGCATTTCAGTCCATTGAAGATACAGAAAATGATATGGATTGTAAAGAATATAGAGTATTTGTTTTAAATCATAATTTACTCAGCATTTCTAGGTCATATGTTGATTATCCTACAAAAGTACCTGATGAAGTTAAAATATTCGCAGAAAAACAAATCGAAAAAGCTTCGTTGATTTCTAAATTTCCTAGTAGTTATGTACTTGATATTGGACAGATGAAAATTAAAAATCAGGAAGTTATTGATATCATTGAATATAATTCTATTTGTTCTTCAGGATTAGAGATTTGTAATCTTTTAGTAGAAGAATTGGATAAACAAAATATAAAACAAAAACAATTAATAAAGAAATAGATAGGAAGTATATATGAATATAGAAGATCATTTTAAATATTTAGTAGGAGCTTATTATGGTGTTCAAACAATGGATAATTATGAACTAAAAGAATATATTCTAAAAGACATTGAAGATTATATCAGGTCTTTTATAGAAGAATGTCCAATTGAAAATACTAGAGAAAAAGCTGATAATTATGAAAGTGAACTTGCTTTAAAAACCAAACTACAAGATGCATTATTGGTATTAAACCAAATTGATGCACCAATGGAAATTATTTTGTTAATAAAACAAAAAATAAAAAATTTAAAATAGTTTACAAAATCGATAAAATGTAGTATTATTTTAACTATCGTTTGGGGGAATTAATATGAATAATAATCAACAACTACAACCAATCATAGCTATTATCGATAATGAATCTTTTAAAAGTGATTATCTTTATGGCAATAGCTTGACAGAATTAAAAGAAAAATTGTTAGAAAAAAATATTACATTATATTCATTAACAAAAACAAAAATACAAGACCATGATTTTTCTAAAATATTTGTGATTTCAAAAGAAGAGGATCTTCAAAATATCATAAATGGTATAGAAAGAGAAATGAGAAAAAGAGTCATTGTAATTTCAAAAAACAATGAAATTCTAACACTTTTTTCTCAAAATGGTTTTCAAACTTGTTTACTTACAAAGCAATTGAAAGAGCAAAAATCTCATACTTATGAGATTGATCAAATACAAAAAATAAAAAAATTATTTTAAATAGAATTCAAATTCTATTTTTTTTGTTATAATGTTTAAGAAGGTGATGGTATGTCTAAAATTAAACTAATGGATGAAATCTTAGCCAATAAGATAGCTGCTGGAGAAGTTGTCGAAAGATGTGCTAGTGTTGTCAAAGAATTGGTTGAAAATAGTATAGATGCCGAAAGTGGTGAAATAAAAATTGATTTATTAGAGGCAGGAACAAAACAAATTAAAATAACAGATGATGGAACAGGAATGGATAAAGAGGATGCCGTTTTGGCTTTTAACCGTCATGCAACGAGTAAATTAAAAACTGAAGATGACTTATATCATATTAATACTTTAGGATTTAGAGGAGAAGCTTTAGCTAGTATTGCTTCTGTATCAGAAGTTGTATTAAAAACTTCGATGGGTGAAATTGGAACAGAAGTTATTATTAATGGTGGTAAGATAGAAAGTGTAACTCCTTGTGAAGCTAGAAAAGGAACACAAATAGCTGTAAGTAATTTATTTTATAATACACCAGCTCGTTTAAAGCATATGAAGAGCTTGTATACTGAATTAGCGAGTATTACAGATTATGTGAATAAAATTGCTTTATCTCATCCTGAAATTAAATTTATATTGACTAATAATGGAGCTACTCTTTTAAATACAGATGGTAGTGATAATCTATTAAAAGTAATTAAATCTATTTATGGAATTGAAACAGTAAAAAAAATGCTAGAGGTAAGTACAGAAGATGAAGATTATGAAATAACTGGGTATATATCTCTTCCTGAAGTACACCGTTCTAGTAGAAATACCATGATTACTTTAGTAAATGGAAGAGTTGTTAGAAACCAAGATTTAAATAGAGTAATTAATGATTCTTATCATTCTTATAAACCAGATAATCGTTATCCTATTGTTGTTTTGAATATTTTAGTAGATCCAACATTAATTGATGTTAATGTTCATCCAACTAAAATGGATGTAAAATTTTCAAAGCAAACAGAATTATTAGAATTAGTTTCTAAAATGATTAAAGAGAAATTGAAACAAAGAATTTTAATTCCTCATATTGAAGTAGAAGATGAACCAATTCAGTTAAATTCTTCTTTTGTCTCAGAAGAAGAGCCTTTAGAAGTTTATAAAAAAACTCAATATGAAGAACAAACTTTAAAATTTGATTACCCTGAAATGCAAGAACAACCTATCAAACAAGATATCATACAAGAATCAGAAGTATCTTATGAAACTGCTGATGCAGAAGAAAATAAAGAGTTTCCAGAACTACATTATGTAGGTGTGGTTCATGGTACCTATATTATTTGTCAAAATGAGTCTGGTATGTACATGATTGACCAACATGCTGCCAAAGAAAGAGTCAATTATGAATTTTATAAAGAACGATTAGGAAATCCTAATATTGAAACAGAACATTTATTATTTCCGATTACTTTAGAATTCTCAACAAATGAATATATTGTATTAAGAGAAAATTTTAATATTTTAGAAGATATGGGATTTGAAGTAGAAGAATTTGGAATTAATTCTATTATTATAAAAGCACATCCTACTTGGCTACCAAAAGGTTATGAAACAGAAGCAATTAAAAGAATTATGGAATTAATTTCTACTTTAGAAAGTAAATTTAGCATTGAAAAATTTAATGAAGCTATAGCTACTATGATGAGTTGTAAAATGGCAATTAAAGCAAATGAATATGTTAGTGAAGAAGAAATTCATGAACTATTGAATAGATTGAAGAATTGTCATAATCCATTTAATTGCCCTCATGGTCGACCAACTATTATTTATTATTCTAATTATGATTTGGAAAAATTATTTAAAAGAAGTGGTTTTGAGAATTTTGTTACAAAAAGATAAATATGATCTTTTTGTTTTTTTATAGAATAACCATTAATTTAGTTTAAAAATCTACATAAAATGAAATGAGAGGAGGAAGTTGAATTATAAAAATTGCTCTATTCATATGTCATTAAAATTAAAAAGTTTGTTATTATGTTAAAACCAAATACCGATTTAATTTTTGATGGTACAATGAATGCAAAATTAAGTGTCATTAAACTAGATTAAAATAGATTTCCATCTATTTTTTTAATTATTTTCACATATTTTTCATTTTAAACCTCTATAATTTAAGCATACTATTAAAAGAGGAGATGGTTTTATGAAATGTTCAAAATGTGGAACACCATATCGAAAAATAGATCATTTTTGTGAAAATTGTGGAGCTAAAATTGTAAAAGAAAACCAAGATAGTCAAATGTTATCATTTTTGAAAAAATATCAAAAAAGAATTCTTACTATTCTAATACTTTTTATTCTTTTTTTAGGGACTTGTTCTATTGTCAATTTCTTGAGAAGTCCAGAATATATTTCTAATCAATATTTTAATTCCATTATTCATCAGGATACTAAAAAACTTATTAATATGATTCAATTGGAAGATAATGATTTTTTTAATGAAACAACATTGAAAGAAAAAATGACAGATTATCAAAATGCTATAAATGTTAAATTAATCAATAAAGTTGTCTCTGGATCAGAAGCATTAATGACATATTCTTATGAAATATCAGGAAAGAGTTATATTTCCAATGTAAGTTTATCAAGGACAAACGATACAATATGGGGAAGCTGGAAAGTAAATAGTGGTCAAATCTCTAAAAACATTGTTTTGAAATTTCCTAAAAATAGTGTTGTTACAATAGATGACATCGATATCAAAAAATATTTAGATGAAAAATCATCTACAGACGACTCTGATATTTATAAGATTGATTATATGACAACAGGAGAATATCAAGTAAAAGTTACTTTAGAAGATGGAACAGAAGTTTCTGATACAATTACAATTTCTGATAATCAAAGTTATTCTTTAGGACAAATTACTTTAAAGGATGAACAAAAATCAAAAGTTCAAGAACTTGCTAAAAACTTAATGACAAATTTATATACAGGTATTATGAATGATACCTCAGCTACAGAAATGGGCTATAATAGTGATATTCAAAAAATATACAAAGATTTAAAGTATCAATATAAACAATCTAATTTTAAGATAAATCAAATTGAATATACAGATTTAGAAGTGATTAGTGCACAATATAATAGTGATTCTAAATTGGAGGTTACATTTCAAACAGAATATAATTATACAATTACTTATAATACAGATACTAACTATAGTGGAACAAATAGAGGATATGTAACAATTGTATTTGATTATTCAAATAACTCTTATACAATAAAGAATATGGAAAATTTCAAAAATAATTTTCCAGTTAGAAAGTAGGTGCTTATATGGCAAAGTTTTGTACGAGATGTGGTAAAAAATTAGAAAAAGATGAAAAATGTACTTGTGATAAAATAAAACAAAGTACAGAAAATAGAACGTTTTCTAATGAAACTATTTTTGATCAAATTGCTCAATTTTTAAAGCGACCAATTGAACATTTGAAAAATGAAAAATTTATGAATGGAAATGAATATTGGATTATTTTGATGAATGCAATATTGATTGCGATTAGCTTTACTTGTTGTAGTTTTATTGAATTACCAGCAAGAATTATCTTTATGATAACGATTCTAGGTTTTGTCTTCTTCTTATTATTAGCTTTGATATACTCTTTATTTTATAAACAGGAACAATATCATTCTATTTTAAGAATTGTATCCATCAGTTCTATTCCTTTATTAGTTAGCAACCTATGTGGTATTATATTTAGCTTTGCTTCCATTTTTCTATCGTTGATATGCTTTCTTTTTGGATTTGTATTATTCTTGCTATATTGCTATCATGGATTAGTAGAATTGGATTATAAAAATAAAGATAAAACCGCTTATCAATTCAGCATTAGTTTATTTGTAACCATGATAATTATGTTATTGCTAGTAAATGTTTTATAAAAGAAATCAAGTTGATTTCTTTTTTTAGAAACTAGACGAATGATTAATTATTTGATATAATAGATTCGTCTTTAAACAACAAAGAAAGGAGATTATATGAGTAAAATAAAAATATTTAGTCTTGGTGGCTTAAATGAAATAGGAAAAAATATGTATATTGTAGAAGTAGACCAAGATATATTTGTATTAGATGCCGGGTTAAAATATGCTGATGATAAAATGCTAGGAATTGATTATGTAATTCCAAATTTTGATTATATAAAAGAAAATAAAAAAAGAATCAGAGGAATTTTTATTACCCATGGACATGATAGTCAATATGGAGCGATTCCTGATATTTTAGAAGAAATACCAGACATTAATATTTATGGAACTGAATTTACATTAGAAATGTTAAAAATTGATTTACAATCACAAGGAATTAAAAAAGCTAATTTGAAAACAGTAATTCCTCATAAAAATATAAAATTTGGAGCTGTTTCAATTTTCCCAATCTCTTTGACACATTCCGTTCCTGGTAATGTAGGATATGTCATTAATACAAAAGATGGAGCAATTGTTTATACAGGAAACTTTGTTTTCGATTCTACGATGCAAGGTGCTTATAAAACAGATATTGGTAAATTAGCTTATGTTGGAAAACAAGGAGTACTTTGTTTGATGAGTGAATCTATGTATGCTGATAAAATAGGATTTACTTCTCCAAATAACCGTATTACACCAGTTATTAAGGAAAATTTAAATAAAATTGAAGGTAGAATATTAATTAATATTTTTGATGCTCAATTATATCGTATTCAAGAAATCTTTAATGAAGTAATGTTGACAGATAGAAAAATTGTAATCTTAGGTAAGAAATTAGAAAATATGATTATGAAAGCCATTGATTTAAATTATGTCACTTTTGATAAATCAAGGATTTGTGGTTTAAGTCATGTAAATGATGATCATATATTAATTCTTGTTTCTGATGAGAGAGAAAAACCTTTTTCTAATATTTCTAGAATTGTAGGAGGAAGAGATAAATTTATTCATTTAACAGAGGAAGATACTATTATATTCGCTTCTCCTGCCTATGATGGTCTTGAAAAAACATCTACAAAACTTTATGATGATATTTCAAAATTAGGAATTAATTTGGTGATTTTATCTAAAAAATATTTGTCTCATCATGCTTCTAGTGAAGATTTGATGTTAATGATTAATTTAATGAATCCAAAATATTATTTTCCAGTAAATGGAGAATATCGTCATCAAGTAGAAAATGCAAATGTGGCTTCTAGATTAGGAATTCCATCTGAAAATATACTAGTAAAATTAAATGGTGATGTTTTAGAATTTGAAAATGGAACCTTATTAGATACTAATTCTCATATTAAAGTAGATGATATTTTAATTGATGGAAAAACAGCTGGAGATGTAGGAGAATTAGTTTTAAAAGACAGAGAATTACTTTGTGATAACGGAATTGTTGTCGTAAGTGCAACTTTAGATAAAGCTTCTAAAAAAATATTAGCAGGTCCTGAAATATTAACGAGAGGATTTATTTATGTGAAAGATAATGTTGATTTAATAAAAGAAGCTGAAAAGATATCATTAGAAGTAATTCAAGAAAATAGCAATTCTAATTTTGTAGATTTCAATAAAATAAAACTTGGAATTCGAGATAAATTAGGAAAATATTTATATCAGCAAACAGAATGTAAACCAATGATTCTCATTGTAATTCAAGAAGTTTAAGAAATTAGTTCTAGATAACTAGTTTCTTTTTGTATATATGTTATAATAAAGTAGTAGTTTGCATTATCCTATAATATTAAAAAAAGAAAAGGATAATTCAGAAAAAAATTGGATTTGACCGATGAAAAATTAAAAATGGTAAAAGTTGTGAAAACAATCCATATTAAGTATTATTTGCTAAAATAAGGCAAATAATATATATGTATCAGTGTGGAGGTCATTATGAATGATATACAATTAAAAATTGAAGCAGTACTAAAACAAAAATTAACCAATCAAGCATTAATTAGAATGTATTATGAAATTGGTTCTATGATGGCAGATTTTGATTCCAAGCAAATCAAAAAAACAGAACAAATGTTAAAGGAAAAATATGGAGTAGTAATTGCTTTTACGGAAAGAAATTTCATTCATATGATTCACTTTAGTCAATATGATTTAGACTTGTTACCAAAATTGGAAAATATTACTTGGAAAAATCATTTAGTTATTTTAAAAGAAAACAATCTTAAATTAATTGATATTTGTTTAGAATATAAGCCAACAAAACAAGAACTTGTCCAATATATTAAAAATAATAAGAAATTGAAAAAACATGATGCAATAGAATTAGATGATACATTAGAAGAATTATTAAATTTACAAAAGAGGGTGTAGTATGACAGAACATATTGAAGCAAAAAAAGATGAAATTGCAAAAACAGTAATTATGCCAGGAGATCCATTACGAGCTAAAGTAATTGCTGAAAAATATTTAGAAGATTATAAACTAGTAAATCAAGTTAGAAATATTTATGCTTATACAGGAACTTATCATGGAAAACAAGTAACGATTATGGCTTCTGGTATGGGAATGGCAAGTATTGGAATTTATTCTTATGAATTATATAAGTTTTATGATGTTGAAAATATTATCAGAGTTGGTACTTGTGGTGCTTATGTAAAAGAATTAAAGCTTTATGATACTATTTTAGTAGAACAATCTTATACAGATTCTAATTTTGCTTATAATCAAAATGGTTCCATAGAAACAATATTAAATAGTAGCAAAGAATTAAATGATCGTATTAAAAAAACTGCTGAGAAATATCAAATTCCATTAATCTGTGGTACAATTCATTCTTCTGATATTTTTTATAGAGAAAATGATTCTTTTGAACAATTAGTAGAAAAATACCATTGCCTAGGGGCTGAAATGGAATCCTTTGCTTTATTTCATACAGCAAATTTATTTCAAAAACATGCAACTTGTCTTTTGACAGTTTCTAATAGTTTAGTAGATGGTTCAACAACAAATAGTGAAGAAAGACAAAATAATTTTTTAAGAATGATTGAATTAGCTTTAAATTCAATAGAATAGGAGAAATTATGAATTATACAAAATATGATATGAATGGTTATCGTCTTCATATTATTCAAACAGAAAAATTTAAAACCGTTAGAGTTCAAATGTTTTTAAAAAGAAAGATAAAGAAAGAAGAATTAACCATTCGAAGATTATTGGTAGAAACATTATTACAATCCTCTAAAAAATATCCAACTAGGAGATTATTAGAAGAACATTGTGAGGATTTATATGGAATATCAATAGGAGGGTCTAATAGTAAATCAGGAAATTTTGATTTAATTACTTTTTCTGAAACATTTTTAAATGAGAAGTTTACAGAACCTGGAATGATTAAAGAATCGCTTGAATTTTTATTTCAGTTATTGTGGAATCCTCATGTAAAACAAGGCAAATTCGAAAACTATGGTTTTGATATTGCTAAAAGGATTTTAAAGGATGATATTGCTTCTTTTCAAGACTATCCTAAAGCTTATAGTAGTTCTAGACTATTAGAAGAAATGGCCCCTGATTCACCAATTTCTTATCGAAGATGTGGCTATTTAGAAGATTTGAAAAAAATTACAACGAAACAATTGTATGATTATTATAAAGATGTAATGGAAAATGACATCATGGATATTTATATTGTCGGAGATGTCAGCCCCGAAAAAATAAGATCCATTCTTCAAAAAACATTTATTCGTTCTAGAGTAGCAGAAGATCCTACTTCTCATTTTTTACCACTTACAGAAATTGCAAAAAAGACAAAAAATGTAAGAGAAAAACAACCTATTAAACAAAGTCACTTATTAATGGGATTTAATTTTGAACCTTTAACAGATTTTGAGTTATATTATACTTTGAATGTGTATTCTTATATTTTAGGGGGAAGTGGCGATTCTTTATTGTTTAAAAACGTTCGCGAAAAAAATTCTCTATGTTATAGTATTTCTTCTAGTTATAGTATTATCAGCAATTTTTTAGTTATTTCAGCAGATATATCTGCTAAGAATTATGATAAGACAGTAAAATTAATAGAAGATACTGTTCAATGTATGAAAAATGGTGAGTTTGATGATAAAGAATTAGATAAAGCTAAAATTATTTATAAAAATAGTTGTATTGAAATTATGGATTCACCAGCAAGTATTATCAATATCTATTCTTCTCATGAATATCTAAATAGTGATTTATTAGAAGAAAGAATGAAAAAAATAGATATGGTTACTAAAGATATGGTAATTTCTTTAGCTAATAAAATTCATATTCATACAATTTATATGTTAGAGGGGGATTTGGATGAAAAAAAGGTTTCATAAATTAGATTTAGATTTATATGAAGAAACATTAAATAATGGTTTATCAGTTTATATTGTTCCCATGAAAAATGTAAATAATATTTATGCTACTTTCACAACAAAGTACGGAGGAGTAGATACTACTTTTCAATCTAATGGAAAAGTAATCAAAACTCCTGCAGGAGTTGCTCATTTTTTAGAACATAAAATGTTTGAAAATAAAGATGGCATTGATACTTTTACTATCTTTGATCAAAATGGAGCAAGTTCTAACGCTGCAACTTCTAATTATAAAACCACTTATTTATTTTCTGGACCAACAAAATTCAAAGAAAATATTACAACTTTACTGAATTTTGTTCAAGAACCTTATTTTACAGATGAAAATGTAGAAAAAGAAAAAGGAATCATTATTGAAGAAATTCAAATGTGTGATGATAATCCAGGCCGAGTAGGATATAATAAAACTTTGGAAAATGCTTTTTGTAAACATCCGATTCGTGTTCCTGTTATTGGCAGTAAAGAAAGTGTTACTTCTATTACCAAAGAAGATTTATATACATGCTATCAAGCTTTTTATCATCCTAAGAATATGTTCCTTGTAATTACTGGTAATGTGGATCCTAAAGAAACTATTAAAATTATAAAAGAAAATCAAAAAAATAAACATTTTAGTGAATCTTATGAGAAAGAAGTAATTATACCTAAAGAACCAGACAAGGTGTATAAAAAGAAAACTGTTCAAACTATGAATGTTACCATTCCAAAAGTATATTTTTCTTATAAGATTAATATTGAAAATTCAAATCTTTCTAATCGTTATATGATGAAATATTTATCTATTTATTTAGATTCTTTATATGGCTCTGTATCTGATTTTTCGGAAGAAATAGAAAAAGAAAAAATCTCAAATGATGGTGTTGATTTCTTTTTATCCAAAACAGATACTCATATTTTAATTACTTTTGTTGCTGAAACAAAAAAGGCTAATGCTTTTATCAAGATGGTTGAAAAATATATGGGATTAAAAATATCAATTGATGATTTCCATCGTAAGAAAAAAATTATGCTAAGTTCTAATATTTATATGAGTGAAAATATTTATAAAATGAATAACTATGTTACAGCTAATATTTTAGATTATGATGAAGTGATTACAGATGTTTATGAAGAAAATGAAAATTTAAGTTATAACGAACTTACAAATTTTGTAAAAAATATAGACTTTACAAATAAAACTACTGTGATTATTAAGCAAAAATGAGAAATTATCTCATTTTCTTTTTTTTTAAAATATGATAAAATACATTGGTGTGGAGGTTTATATGGATATTAATGTATTGGCATTAGCTTATATAGGAGATAGTATTTATGAAGTCTATATAAGAGATTATTTAATTCATCAAAAAATTGTAAAAGTAAATGAACTTCAAAAACAAGCAATTCAATATGTAAGTGCGAAAAACCAAGCAAAATTTTTAAAAGAAATGTTGGATCAAAATATGTTTACGGAAGAAGAAATGGATATTTTAAAGCGTGCTAGAAATCATAAAAGTCATTCGAATAAGACGACAGATATTTTAACTTATAAACATTCTACTGCCTTAGAGGCTTTAATTGGATATTTATATTTTAAAAATAATCAACCAAGAATTCGTGAAATTATGGAATATATTACTAAAGGAGGAATATCATGTATGTGTATGGAAAAAATGTAGCAAAACAAATGCTTATGGATGATATATCTATTAAGAAAGCATTTATTTATAAGAAAAGTACGGATTCTACTATTTTAAAAGAATTACAAGATAGAAGAATACCTATTAAGTATTTAGAAAAGTATGAATTAGATAAAATGGTTGATGGAAACCATCAAGGTGTTGTATTATCTATTCCTGATTATGAATATTGTACTCTTGATGATGTTATCAAAGACCCTAGAGAAATTATTATTATTTTGGATCATATTGAAGATCCCCATAATTTTGGAGCTATCATACGTACTTGCGAGGCTGCTGGTGTGTCAGGAATTATTATTCCTAAAGATCGCAGTGTGGATGTAAATTCAACGGTTATAAAAGTAAGTACAGGAGCGATTAATCAAGTTAAAATCGCACAAGTTCCTAATTTAGTAAGAACAATAGAACTTTTGAAAAAAGAAGGTTATTGGATTATTGGTACAGATATGGAAGGTACTTCTTATAAACAGATTGATTATACAGGAAAGATTGCAATTGTTATAGGAAATGAAGGATCTGGGATGAGTAGAATTGTAAAAGAATCTTGTGATTTTATTGCTACAATTCCTATGCGTGGTACTACTAATAGTTTAAACGCTAGTGTTGCTACAGGTATTATGATATTTGAAGCAATTTCTAAGAGGTAATTATGGATTATCGTGATTATAATGATTATGAGTTAATTCATTATATTTCAGAAAATAGTGAAGAAGCCAATGATATCATTTTTAGAAAATATGAACCATTAATTGTCAATACTGCTAAAAAAATGATTCGATATACTCATAATTCTAGTCTTGAATTAAATGATTTAATTCAAGAAGGTATGCTTGCTTTAAATGATGCTACTCATACTTTTGCCTCTTCTCATGAAACAATATTTTATACTTATGCTAAAGCTTGTATTGAAAATAGAATGATTAGTGTGGTCATTGGTTCTAATCGTTTAAAACATAAAATATTGAATGATTCTATTTCTATTGAGTCTACTAGTGATGATGGAGATCGAACGAATATAGAATATTTATTTAAAAATGAGCAAGATAATCCAGAAAATATTATATTAAGTGAAGAATATAAACAAGGTTTAATGGAACAAGCAAAAGCTGTTTTAACTCCTTTAGAATTACAGGTTTTTGAATTAAAGATAAATGGGTTTCAATATAAAGAAATTGCTGAAATGTTAGATAAAGATCCTAAATCTATTGATAATGCAATCCAAAGAATCAAAAATAAATTAAAAGAGTATATAGAAAAAGAGAACTATTGATTCTCTTTTTTTGGAACACTGCGAAGTATTCTATTTTATAATGGTTAAAAAGATGTTGTTTATTCAAAAAAATGAAAAGGAATCTTGTCTTACTAAAATATTTTTGTTATAATGAAACTATCAAAAGTAAATCATAATATAGTTTGTAATAGGCAAAATAACGCGTTTGCCGAGA
>ERZ827522.617-NODE-617-length-42522-cov-6.087904_pt1 | contig 42522 bp, 42 predicted proteins | sample MGYA00519580_ERZ827522 | MGnify/ENA primary metagenome ERZ827522 (study PRJEB31778, sample SAMEA3449340) | human gut metagenome | biome: human gut; feature: human-associated habitat; material: faeces | place: United Kingdom | collected 2010/2012 ... | reverse complement strand
CTGTGTTGGCACACATCACGGGAATCTCACCCCTCCGAGGATCTCTCCGAGCTGCACCGATTTTGTGAAGGCATCGCTGTGCAGAAGTACCATTGTAGGCAGATGAGGTCATGGCGAGACAGCCTGCCGCGGCTGCTTTTGGATGAACGGGTATCGCTGGGCACCTTCCGATTTGGGACCTGCATTGACACGGGAGCTTCCCGTGCAGGTGGTCATGGCGCGTTCTCCGCATCGCTGTCCTCTTTTTTACGGAGGCTCATCTGCTGATGTGATCCAGTTGCCGGATATGGCCGAATGGCGTTTTTCAAGGTACAACAAGCCGCTTGGTTGGCTTGAGAAAATTGTAAATCTGCTTCTCTGTCATTTGAAGAGCGCAGTAGTACAGGTTTGCAACGGAAACCTGCACTGTCACCCCCGCTTTTCACTCAATCGATCTATTTTCTCAAGAGTTTTATGTATTTGGGCCGTAAGCTCCTTGATCTGTACAGCCGCGAGAGGCTGCCCCTTGAGCAGGAAATCCGAGGAAACCTCCAATACATTAGATAGGTCCAACAACAAATCGATAGATATGCCTCGTTTGCCAAGCTCGATTTTTCTGATATGTTCCACGCTGATGTTGAGCATCACAGCCAGTCGTTCCTGCGTAAGGTGGTGTTCTCTACGCAGTTTTCTGATGCGCTCTCCGAATTGAATTGGCTGAAAGTGCATTTTATTCCCTCCGTTTCGTCATTTGTGAAGAACTCGCAAACGGCAGAAACGGTGGGGCACGGCAATGAAATTGGTATCCGCATAATGAAAAGCGGACAAAAAGCCAAGGATGGCCCTTTGCGGCCATCCTTGGCTTTTTGTCCGCTTTGTTGTGTTGTCTGGTCGCATGGTTAGGCGGCCTCTCGAATATCTCCAGAGGCCAATGCGTTCCGGGAACTCCGCTTCCTATACCAGCGTTCTCTATATCATGGTGTCTCCATTATCCACCCATACCGCTGCCGAGATCTTCTCCCAGGTCACAGGTATAGCGCCACTCCACGACGTCGCCGTCCTTCACCTGGTAGCGGGAGCAGCCGTAGTTGGGATACCAGCCGTTGACGTTGTACATCCAGCCGGAGAGCTTCCCTACATCGAACTCGTACAGATTGTGAATACCCTCGATATAGGCACTGTTATACACCGGCGTAAAGCTGGACTCCATGTGTATCTTATTTGCCTTGCAGACACGCCGCAGTACATCGTAGACACTTTCGCCGTCGCTGAACGTTACCTCTGTGGCCGGAAGGATGATACCGTCCTCCGGTACAAGGGCTTTCTTGCTCTCAGCACACTTATCCATATTGCCCAGGATCGTCTCGCAGGAGATGGATATGGTGCAGGTATACTTCTTGTTCGTATCCACATCGCTGTCCTGTGACTCTACAGGTGCCGGTTTTCCCTCCGGTACAGGATCGGTCATGTATTGGTCCTTATCACCGGTGCCCTCCGGCTGCACCGTCTGCGTCTGGCCGCAGGCGGTGCAGGACAGCAGGAGCAGTGTCAGAAGCAATGCACACAGGGGTTTGAAGCGCCGCATATCACTTCACCTCAATATCCGTCATGTCAAATAGGCGTGTCTTCCCCTGCCGGAAGCGATCATAGGCGGCCAGTGCGTAGAAGCCCTGCTCAGTGGCCATGCCGTCCGGCTCAGCCTGATCGCTGCTGTGACGGAAACCGCCGCCCTCGCAGGCAAAAGCACACAGCGCATCCAACACCGTGCCGCCCTCCTTGATGAAACGTTCATCTGAGGTGGGGTCAATCCCCAAGGCCGTCAGCGCCACGATCACCTGAGAACAGGACTCACTGTTGGGCTCTCCCCAACTGATGAAGCCTCCGTCCTCCTGTTGGGCATCGGACAGATATACCAGCGCCGCGTCGACTGCGGCCTTGACTTCATCATCTTCTTTATAGGCCGCCAGCGCCGTCAGAGCCATGGCAGTCATGTCTACATCGGCGGTATCACCCGCCAGCGTCCAGCCTCCGTCACTGCACTGGGAAGTCAGTATTGCCGCCACCAGACCCTCGCGGGTGGTCTGCTCCCCGCCCTCTGCACATTGTGGAATGTCATAGCTGTGGCAGTCCAGCGCGATCAATGCCCAGATAGGGCCGTTGAGTCCCTGAATGCGGAGATAGTTCATATCGGACAGTCCAGATGTCAGCTCAACGCCCGCCACATCGGCGGCATTATATCCGGCAGCCGTCAGGCCGAGGATAGTGCGGGAGTTCTCCGTAGACTTCGAGCGGTCGAGCCGACCGGACACCGCGCCCGCGGCGTAGTCCGCGGCAGTCTGCTCATACGCCACAGCCGTCTTGTCCGTGAGCAGCCCTGCGCGGCTCAGTCCGATCACCGCCCACTCGCCGCCAACAGAACCTGCGGAAAGCGCATCCTGCTCTTGTAGATATTTACCCGTTTCACGGTAGGCAGTCTGCCATGGTGCTTCCTCTGTCTTTGCGCCGCAGCCGGTCAGCAACACCAGCAGGAGCAGCAGCGCAATGGAATGTTTCTTCATAGGTATCTTCTCCTTGCAGAAATGTTTTTTTGCCGTCAGTGCGGCTTACCCACCGCGCGGTATGCACGGTGGGTAAGCGGTCTTGATTATGACTTGGGTGCAGCAGATGCAGCTGGGAACTCCGCGATATTGTGCAGGATAAACTGGCAGATAATCTGTGCATCCGCTACGGTGATGTCGCCGTCACCATTGACATCTGCTGCTTTCTGCTGTGTCTCTGTTAGAGTAATGTTGTGCAGGATGAACTGGCAAATCAGTTGAGCGTCCGCGACCTTGATGTCGCCATCACCATCAACGTCACCGTAGTTCACTTCTTCCCCGCCGGTAATGGTCAAGGTCACAGTGGTCATAGGCTTATCGCAGTGGACGCCGTATTCCATCTCCAGGGTGTCGCTGTTTTCTCGGTTTTGGTACATGGCGTAGGGGAAGGTGATCTGGAAGTCGGTATCACTGGCCTTCAGCGGCTTATCGGACCAGGTGACATACTTTGTCACATCGCGGGTCATGCCGTTGGCGTAGTAGGCCGTTACCTGCATACCGGTGGGGTCGAAGGTGTCTTTTACATTGTAGGTCGTCTTGTCCGGCAGCTTCGTGACTTCGATGCGTTCAATGGTGCTGCCCACGGCCATCAGGTAGGCGGAGTCGTTTTTGAAGTAGATCGTGCCGTACTCATCCATGATGGGGCTGCAAATGGCATACTGGGCCTGTGCGCCGCTGGGCGTGAAGATGTTATAGGGCGTCGTATAGGTCTCCGTCTGGCCGCTGGCCGTGTAGGTCTCCATGGTCTTCAGAGACACCTCGGTTTGGCCGGGCTTGTCCTCCAGCACCCGGAGCTTGCCGGGGGTGAAGTTATCGAAGAAGTACACATAGACGCATCCGGTCTCCTCCTCATAGGCTGTGGTCAGGACACCGCTGGTCTGGGGATAGCCGTGGGTACGCACCGTGTAGGCGATCTCCCAGTGGGGAATATCGATGACCGTCAGGTTATGGCCGCTGTACGCGCCGAACTGCGCCGTGCCGGAGATACCGATATAGGCCCGCCCATTATAGATGGTAGGCGTGCAGGTGGACATGGCCGGGTTGGTGGGGTCGTCCGCGTAGTTGTAGAGCTTCAGCGTGCGGACAGACTCGATTTTGCCCTTTGCATCCACGCTGGCCTCGAAGAAGTATCCGCCCTTGCTGGTGAAGTAATACTTGCCGTTGTAATGGGTGATAGAGCTGCGGATGTCGCCGGTCACATTCATCTTGTAGGAGGACAGCAGCTCGCCGGTCTTGGGATCAAAGGACAGCAGGCTGGGCTTGCCGGTGGTGTAGCCGGAAGCGCCGTCATCCGTGCCGATCAGCAGGAAGTCGTCGCACACATACGCGCCGGCCCAATAGAAGCCGCCCTTGCTGGTGTAGTACCATGTGGGTAGCTTTTCTTCCATCGTCTGCGCGGGGTCCTCGTCGGTGGCGCTCAGGCACACATAGTGGGCCTCGTTGATCTCGCCTACCCAGAAGCCGGTGTAGATATAGCCGTCATGATAGACGATGGAGCTGTTGGGCTGACCGCCGATGGAGTCCCGATAGATCCACAGGGAGTCCAGGGTATTGGCGTCGAACGCCTGGATCGTGCCGTCAGACAGGCCCACGAAAATCATGCCGTTGGCGTAGGTGGGCGGGTTGATGGCGAAGCTGGAGTTGTGATCCATGGGCTTATCAATGAGAATTTCGCCGGAGATAGCATCCACCTTGTAAATGCGAGAGCCGGAGTAGGTGTAGATGGCACCGTCCACCAAAATGGGGCAGCCGCAGGCGTTCACATCGTAGCCGGATCCAATGGAGGTAGCCCAGTACAGCTCAGCATCCTTGGCGTAGACCGGCGTCTTGTAGTCCACCACACCGTTATTCTCATTGTTTTGGCGCAAGTGGGGCCACGCAGAATCGAAATTGATGAGCTTGTCGTTGGCTGGAGCCTTCTTTAGCGTAATGGTCAGTGTACCGTCCTTGTCGGGGGCGGTATAGTGCTCCACCGTTTGACCGATGTACCCGGCGCAGGTGGTAGTGTAGGAATAGCTGGCACCGGGGGTCAGGCTGTAGGTGCCGTTTTTCTCCACGATGCGCTTGCCGTTCAGATCGTTGGTCAGGAACACCGTGGCATCCGCCGGGGTCGTTTGGATCGTCAGTTGGATGGGGTCGCTTTTCTGAACATGGACGGTGTAGGTCAGCTCAATGCTGTCGGTGTCCGCATGGCAGACCTGCACAGAAATGTCCTCGTTGTAGAGGTCTGTATTCAGCGCTGCTTCCACACTCTCCAGCATATCATAGCGCACACCGTTGACCTTGGCATAATACCCGCCGCAGCAGGAGGTGTCCGTGCTGCTATTGGGATAAGTGCCGGAGATATAGAGCGCGGTGGTCTCTCTGTCAACCTTGACGTAGTAATCGGTATTGTCGCGGTCAAACTTTGTCGTGCCGCCGGAGGCTGTCACGAAGGGAAGTTGCTCATCCTTGGTCGCTGCGGTCAATCCCGCCAGATGCAGTTGGCGGACCAGCCGCATCTCGTAGTCCTGATAATAGGTGACATCGCCCACCGTCTTGCTGACGCGGATGGTCAGATCCTGTCCGTAGCCCGCCTTGGCCACAAGGCTGCTCAGGTTGTCAGCCTTCTTCGCGGTATTCACCGGCTGGGTGATCGTGACCGATGTCTCTACATCATGGATCTCCGGCACGGTGCTCTGGGAACGGTACAGCGCCGTGATCACAGCATCCGTGTCCGCGGCGGTGGCCTGTATAGCCGCCTTGCTGTTGAAGTCAGTGACAGTATAGCTGTAGCTGTGCGCGGCGGCAGCAAAAGTCTTATCAGCCTTATATGGCTGGCGGTTACTGGCAGAGGTGCCGCTGTACAGCGCCAGGGCTTTCAGGCCGTCTGTGGTGTCGGGCTCGGGTACAGATACCTTCAGGCCGCTGGAGGCCGTGAATGCGGTCTGCGTGTGATACCATGTATTCTTGGTGGCGATGCAGGTATATGTCTCCCCCGGCACAAGGTGGTACACGCCGCTGACCGGCGCGATCTCCGAGCCTGCGCCGTTGAGCACCTGCACGGTCGTGCCGGCGGGGATCGTCAGTGTCACCGGTACAGAGGCCACCTTCTGCACGCGCAGGGTGTAGGTGTTCTGCTCCCCGTTGGGTGCGGCGACCTGTATGCTGTGGGTCAGCGTATCGCCTTCAAGAGACGCCGCGCCTGTACCCGTCACCGTATAGTCCTCGCCGAAGGGCGCGGCCGCGATGTCCAGCGTAGAGGAGACCGTCGTCAGGCTGTACGACGTCGTGGTGGGCTCGAAGGTAAGAGGCAGCTTTGTGCCCTCCGCCGTCACGGACAGAGATGCCAGCGTGGGAACGCGGGTCAAGGTGACCGTGTAGGACTGCACCTGTGTATAGCCGTCCGCAGTCTTGTACCTCGCCTCCAGCGTGAAGGTGCGGCCCTCCATGCCCTGCTTCACCAGATAGGTCAGGCCGGTGGCCGTGCTGTCCCACGATCTGGCGGTGCTGGACATATCCTTGCCGTTTGTACCGACATAGATGGTACGCAGGTAGGTGGTATCGGCGTCAGGAACAGCCCCCATCGCTGCATTCAGATAGATGCTGCCCAGCGGCTCTGCCGTATCCTTGATCCAGTACTGGGCGGTGTGTGCCGTCTTATCCTGCGTATAGCGGAACGGCACTTTTCTGTAGTCCAGCAGGCGGATATTGCCGAACCACTGGCCATAGGGCAGCGTCACGGAGATCTGCGCGTCAGCGGATACCGTCAGCGTTCCATCCGTGCGGTTATAGCCGCCGTCGGACACACTGAATTTGTAGTCGCCCGCAATGACCTGTACGCTGTTTGTGCCTGTGGTAACATTGCCGTAGGCATCCGTCAGCGTGACCACCGGTGCGGACACAGACGCACCGTTCTGCGTGGCTGCGGCGGAAACGGTGTACTTCGTGCCGTCCAGCAGCTTTCCGTAGTCTGCAATGGCGTTGTTGAGCCCGTTCAGCAGCGTGGTGGCCGACTCCGCAGTGGCGGTGCGCAGGCCCTTCAGTGCCGACGCATAGGCGTTGGCCGCCGCAGGGTAGTTCTGGACATGGTTCGTCATATCCAGATAGTCCGCCATACGGGTGATGAGCCTGATGGCATCATCAGAGTAGGCGCTGCTGACATGGACGCAAAGCGCAGTGATGGAAGAAGCCTGGGCACCCAGTTTATATCCGCCATTATCGTAATAGAGCAGATAGTTGGCGGATACACCGTTGATCTCGTAGATGAAGCCCTGCTCCAGACCCACGAACGCAATGTCCGAATCGGCCAGTGCTTCCTTTATGGTCTGTCCCGCCTTGTAGGGAACGCGGGTCGGCTCCACGATGGTGCTGTTGGCGTTCATAGCCGTGAACACGAAGGAACCGGCCTGCCCCTCTGCGGCGAAGGCTGTCACCGTCATGGTCAACAACAGCAGCACGCCCAGCAGGAGCGATGTGATCCGTTTTCTCATACGTTTTCCTCCTATCAGTACAGGCAGTTCCAAAGCCTGTATCGTATTTTCTGCCACAGCGTCCAGCTTGCCTTGCAGTCCGTCAGGACACGGGCGGCATAATCATCCACACAGCGGCGCTGTTCCGCGTTCATGGCATGGGGGCTGAACAGTGCCTCGCGGTTCAGTGCGGCGGCTTCCGCCGCACCCTCCGGGGGCTGCACCGTGCTGTGGTGCAGCAGACAGTCCGCATAGCCGTACCGCATGGCGATGGCAGCCTTATCGCCCGCCTCGTCAATGGCACGCAGTGCTCTATGCAGACGCTTTCGCCGCACAATGATCAGTATTAGAAGCGCCAGCACCGGCAGAAGCAGCAGCCACAGCAGGTATTTGACCTCCAGCGAGAAGACGGTCCGGTCCTGCTCCTGCTCCGTCTGTTCCTCCGGCTGCTCCACCTCCACGAACTTCTGCTGTTCGCTGACATAGGTGTTCTCCGTATCGCCGTCCCCAATGGAGGCGCCGATGTCCACATCCTCGTTGTCGATGTAGCCGGGCGTCACCTCAAAGGGCACGAAGCCGACACCGCTGACGTAATATTCCGCCCAGGCGTGGGCATTCTGCTCCGTCAGGGTAATAGGCTCACCGGCTGCGTACCGCGCCGCCTGCTCCGCCGAGAGGTAGTAGCCCTCCACATAGCGGGCGGGCACACCCATGTAGCGCAGCATCAGCACGGCAGCGGTGGCGTAGTGGACACTGTAGCCGCGCCCGCTCTTTTCCAGCGTATATTGCAGGAAATCACCATTTCCGTTACCAGTCCGCACCGTTTCGTCGTAGGTCAGGTTCTCACCCAGATAGACATAGATGATGTTGCGTATCTCGGAGATGGTGCGGGATCCCTCCGGCAGAGACAGCTGGCGCTTTACCACCGACCAGCTTTCCTGCGTCAGCTGCAGATCCATGGCCTTCACATAAGCCGCATAAGCCTGCTCCAGCTCCAGATAGCTCTGTATCTCCTGCCGGCCCTGGCCGGAGGCCAGCTCCCGCTGGAGCTGATACCATTCCGGAACGCTGCCGGTGAGGTAGCGCAGCTCCTCTGCTGCGGGCAGGCCGGTATCACCGATCTGTGCCGCGTCCAGCAGGCCGCTGCCATACAGCGCATAGGGATAGTAGCCATGCGCCGCGCAGGCGGTCAGGTTCTTCACCGTCATGTCCAGCGGCTCTGCCGCCGTCAGCGCCCATCTTGAGGCCGTTCCGATCTGGCTCTGGCCGTAAAAGCCATCCTTGTGCAGCCAGTAAAACAGTTCCTCGTATGCCGCCGTGTCTTTCGTATCCGCCGCTTCCCAGCGGCTGCCGGTATAGACCTCATAGATCTGCCCGCGCAGGTAGACCTTTCCGGGCTTCTCCATGGTGATTTCCAGCGCAGGCGTATCATTTCTATTCCATGCGGGCAGGTTTTTCAGTTCGCCCTCCGGCATGGAATTGGTGGTCTGATCATAGCGCTGCTCATGGATACGCTGTGCCACTGTCTCCGCCAGTTCCGTGGACAGGCCATCCTTTACCGCCAGCCCCGCCAGCAGGCAGAGTGCGGCGCACAGCAGCGGCAGAAGCAGCTGAACAGGCCGCCCCGCAAGTCCCGCCGTATCATCTCCGGCCTTTGCGGTATGCTGCATCATCAGCAGCACCGTGCCTGCCGTCAGCAGGCCGCAGGAGACGCCGCAGGGAGCAAGGCCCGTCAGCATGGCGGCGTAGGCAGGCAGAAGCAGGGGCAGCGCCAGCCAGAGCCGTCCGCTCCACACGGCGCGGCTCAGCAGCAGGGCGCAGAGCACCAGCAGCGGGATCAGCGCCCAGTAGACCCTGTCGGGATCTGCCGCCGCAAAGTCCAGATAAATACGTCCCGTGCGGGCCGTCAGCAGCGACAGAAGATCATTGCCCAGGCAGCCGAAGCCGGACAGCACCGGCGTCCTGCCCGCAAGAAACAGAAGCAACAGCAGCAGCGCACCGGAGGGCAGAAGCCACGGCCCGCATTTCGTCTCATACAGCAGCAGAAGCGCTGCGCACAGCGGCAGCATCAACAGTGTCAGCAGCCACCACGGCTCGGTGACAGAGGGAAACAGCTCCCGCAGCAGCAGGCACATCCCCGCCGCCAGTACCACGGCCACAGCCATATCTCCCCATGGGAACCGGAGGCCCGCCGTCCGCGGAGCGCTGCTGGCTGTCAGGTACAGTCCGCTTTGTTCTCTCCGCATCTGTCAAACCTCCCATCGCTGCAGCCGCTCGTGCATGGTCTCCGCCGTGAACACAGTCATAGCAGGACTGCCGCCCTGCTCCGCGTCCATACAGAGCAGGAAATGCACACGCGGGTCTGTCTGGAGCTGCGCGTCCGGCTGTGTGCCGAAATACAGCACGCGGCTGAACGATGTCAGCTCCGGCATACGTCCCTCCATACCGCCGCTCATCCGTACCAGCTCCGGCACGGCCTGCAGCAGCGATGCCTCGTCCGAGATGTCCCGCAGAGGCAGATCATCCGGCTCTGTCCAGCAGAGCGAAAAGGACACGCCGCCGCGCACCAGTGCGCCGGCCACGGAAGAGGCAGCCTCCGCCAGTGCGTCCATCTGCGCCGGTGTGCCGGTGATGTGCTTGTCCCAGAACAGCAGCAGCTCACGGCTCTCCGGCTGGCTGGCCTCACGCAGGATCAGCTCGTCTGTCTTGGCCGACAGTTTCCAGTGGATCTGCCGGATGTCGTCACCGGCACGATACTCCCGCAGCTGGAACATCTCGCTGCGGTCCTCGCCGCGCCTGGCCACCGTGCCGTCCTCCGCATAGCAGGGGCTGGCCAGCAGCGTGACCTCCATGGGGAACAGCTCCGGCAGCACCGTGGTGCGCGCTAAAGCCGCCGCCTCCGCCCTTGTGGGCAGGATGCCGAAATAATCCATCAGGGTGATGGCATCCACGGAGGCGGTGATTCGCCCGCAATAGCGGCTCTGTAAGAGGAAGCGGTGTGTGCCGCTGCCGTGTGCGCGTACGCCGCCAGTGAGGGTGATATGCTCCCGCTCACCGGTCAGGTCATTGTGTACCGTCACGATACAGAAGTACCGCAGCACCGGCAGACGCGCACCGTTATGTACCTGCAAGACACATTCCGCCGCCGCGTTCTTGGACGTAGTGGTGGGCAGTGTCATATCAATCCGCAGATATTTGCGGACATAGCGGTTCATGCCCCACGAGGTCAGAGGCAGCAGCACCAGCAGTATGATGCCCATCAGCGGCCACGGAGAGCCTGTCACCGCCAGCAGGAGCAGCAACAGCACGAGCAGCAGCGCCAGTGTTGCCGCACCGCCTATGATCCTGTGCTTCATTTGGCAGAGAACTCCCGCACATCCGGCTTCTTCACCGTCTGCAGCAGGTTCGTGATGATCTGCTGCGCCGTATACTCATGTAGACGCGCCTTGGCGTCCAGCACCAGACGGTGGGCGCAGACATCCGGAAACACAGCGCAAACGTCGTCCGGCGTCACATAGTCGCGGCCCTCCAGATAGGCGTTGGCCTTGGCGGCGCGGGAGACTGCCAGTGCGCCGCGGGGGCTGACACCCAGTGTCACATAGGCGTTGTTGCGGGTAGCCTCCACCAGCTCCGCGATATAGTCATAGATACGGTCTGCCACGAATACGGACATAGCCTCCCCGATGCTCTTTTCCAGAGACGCGGGATCCGTCACCGTGCGGCAGACATCCAGCGGATCGGCGTGATGCCGGTCCTTCAGCAGTGCCGCCGTACTGGCGCGGTCGGGATAGCCCATGCTCAGCTTGATGAGGAAACGGTCCATCTGCGAGGGCGGCAGCATCTGCGTGCCCGCAGAGCCCACGGGGTTCTGGGTCGCCAGCACCACAAAGGGCGCGGGCAGCGGATGGGTCACGCCGTCCACTGTGACCTGCATCTCCTCCATGGCCTCCAGCAGCGCAGACTGGGTCTTGCTGGAGGTGCGGTTGATCTCATCCGCCAGCACCAGGTTGGTCATGATCGCGCCGGGCTGATATTTCAGCGCACCGGTGCTCTTGTCAAACACGGAAAAGCCGATGATGTCGGAGGGCATGGTGTCCGGCGTGAACTGTATGCGCCGAGACGTCAGGCCCAGGGTCTTGGAGAATGCCTTGGCCAGCGTGGTCTTGCCCACACCGGGCACGTCCTCCAGCAGCACATGGCCCTGTGCCAGGATGGCCAGCAGCACCTTGCGGACGATCTGCTCCTTGCCCAGAACGACTCTGTTGATCTCCTGCTGGAGCTGCTCTGTTACTCTTTCCATTTCTCTACCTCTCTCCGCCGCATAGCGGCGGTCTGTTATTTACGCAGTGGTATCTGTTTCTGTACCTGTCCCCGAGTTGCCTGTGTCCGGCTTATCCGGATCTTTGTCATCCGGTTCGGTCGTGCCGGGGTCACTGGGGTCTTTATCATCCGTACCGCCCGGGTTCGGCTTATCCCCGCCGCCCGGGTCGGGAGTATCGGGGTTATCCGTGTTTCCGGGATCAGGCTGTTCGGGCTGCTCCGGATCGGGCTGTTCCGGGTCTGTTTTACCGGTGGCGGGCAGGACTTCTTCGCTCTCCTCGTGGCACTTGGAGCAGACATACCGAACGTAGCCATCCTCTGTCTCCGTGGGCTCTACGCGCTCCGCCTCCTCAAAGTCATGACTCAGCGGCTGATACGAGCCGTTGACCCACAGGCCGCAGTAGCTGCTGAGGCTGCCGTAGCTGCCGCCTGCCGACTCATAGCCGCCCACGTCCTTGCCGTAGGCCAGCGTGAACCGGAGATAGATGGTCAGGCCGTCGCTTGCCTTGTAGTCGCTCATGCCGCGTCCGGGGAACAGCGTGCCGCCGATGGAGTACATCCAGCCGGCGCCCTGGGTGAAGTCGAACTCACCCAGACTGTCGCGGTCATAGTTATCGTTGGTGGTGATACCGTCCCGATGGATCAGTGTCCAGAGGCGCTCCGGCACCTCCGCGTTATAGGCCATGTCGCCGCTGATGATGCGGCGCAGATAGAAGTTGCTTTCGGCGCTGCCTGCATAATCGGCCTCATAGCCGTAGTCCCGCAGGAACTGCAGCACCGCCGTGGCCACCGTGTCGCCTTCCTTGATGTCCACCTCGCCGCTGTCCAGAATGCCGATCCCCACTGTGGTGGCATCCAGCACTACCGTGACCGTACCGGCGTCATCACCCTCGCTGATCTGGTGGTATGTAACGGTGTAGGTGCGCATAGCGGAGTTGCCCTGTCCATCCCATGCCCGCACACGGATGATATGCGTGGCCACGTCGCCGCGCTGCGGCGGCGCGAAGTACAGCTTGTACTCCGGCTCACGGTCGCCGCTGAATTTCTCCACGGTCTTGCCGTCCAGCGTGACCTCGATCTGGTCGGAGTAGATGGGCTTTGCGCCCAGGTCGGGATGGCTGGTGACGCGGACCGTCAGCTCGCCGTCGCCCTTAACCTCGATGGGAGAGCTGCCCAGCTCCGTGCTGTTCAGCCACGCCATGATGGATGGTGGACCTTCGCCCACATCCGGCTCATCCTCGCTGGCCAGATCCGCGTAATAGCTGACGCGGTACTGGACGCTGCCCAGGAATGTGCTGCCGTCGTACAGCGACAGGACGAAGGTGTTCTCTGTGTTCAGATCCAGCTGCGCCTGATAGTTCTGCCCGTCACTGGAGGTCAGCAGGTGTCCGTTGCCCGTATACGTCTTGTTCATCAGACGGACACGAACATACAGGTTCTCGCCCTTACCCAGCGGATAGGCCACGAAGGACAGCTTGCCGTCCGGCAAGTCCTTTTTACGGATGGTCTGCGTCCGTAAATCGGTATAGATGCGGGGCGTATCATCGTCCTTGCCATCCTCGCCGTCGCCGCCGGTCTGCCCGCCGTTCCCGTCGTCGCCGCCGGTATTGCCGCCGGTGTTGCCGGAGTCGTCTTTGCCGCCATTATCGTCGGAGGGGTCTTTCCCGCCGCCCGGGTCATCCGGGTTTTGCGGCTGATCCGGTTCTTGGGGCGTATCCGGCTGTTGGGGATTATCCGGCTCTTGCGGTTTATCTGGCTGCTGTGGATTGTCCGGTTCTTGGGGCTGGTCCGGCTGCTGGGGCTTGTCCGGCTCTTGCGATTTGTCCGGTTCTTGCGGCTTATCTGGCTCTTGCGGCTGGTCAGGCTCTTGGGGCTTGTCCGGCTCTTGCGGCTCGTCCGGCTGCTGCGCGTCCACCTCAGCGGACAGCGGCGTGCCGCCGGTCTGGCTCATCTGACCCATCAGGGTACTGTCGGAGTCCTCCAGTGATTCCGGATACAGCCGTGACGCCTGTCCCGCTATGGGGTCGCCCGGCACGGCGCGGGTAGAGCTCAGCAGCGTTGCGCCCAGCCCCGCGATCATCACCAGCGCCAGAAACAGGCCCGTGATGCTCAATATTTTCTCTCGTCTTTTCATATATCTCCCCGTAAATGCTCCAAATGTCGTTTTAGATACACAGCGCCGCCGCCGAAAACCGGTAGCATCGCTGCATCCCCAAAATACGGCGAATCGCTTCCCCTCCCTTGCGGGAGGGGAAGCTGATTTTTATACGTATTCGCCTTTTCTGCTCTGCGCAGTGTTACTCGGAGGCTTTTACAACGGCCACAGCGTCTGTGGAGTTCACGATCTTATCGCTGTTCACATCCGCGCACAGGAACTTCTTCACAGTGACCTTCTCGAAGTCACCGTACTTGCCGCTGTAGATGTCATAGACCAGCTGGGCGTCGTTGATATCCACCGTCTTAGTCTCGTTGACGTCGCAGCTCGGGGCCATTTCCTCAGCGGTGGCACTGGCTTCCGTGATGTTGGCCTTAGCAGTATCAGCGGTAAATTCCTGCCCCTTGGCCACGATGACCAGCCAGCTATAGGCGTTCGCGCCGTAGGCGGTGGTCTTATACATGACGTTCCCATCGTAGGCATAGGCCTTGCCCTCTTCGGGGGTGCCGGTCACGGTTACCAGAAACACGGTCTTGTTATCCATCTGCACATACTCGGAAACAGCTACCTTCATGGTCAGAGTGGATTTCCTCTCGATGGTGATGACCAGATCGCCGGTGACATTGGCGATAGTGTAGGTGTTGTCGGCTCCCTCGGTGATAGTCGCATCCTTGCCGCCCATAGTAGCAGTGACGGTGTACTCGAAGCCGTCCTTCTTGTTCACGGTGAAGGTATAGTCAGCCTTTTCCTGAACGGTGTTCTCGCCGGTAGCATCACCTGCGCCGGTGCCTGCAAAGGTGACCTTGTAGGTTTCCAGCGGCTTGACCTGCTTATTGCTGTTGATGACGATTTCGCCGGTGATATCCGCACCGGGGATGGTGTAGGTGGTGGTGCCGTCGTCATTTACCTCGGGCGCAAAGCCGGTGTATACCTTGCCGCCGATGGTCACAGCCATCTTGTAGGCAAAGCCATCCGCAGGGGTCAGCTTGAAGGTGTAGTTAGTCTGGTAAGTAGCAGTCGGATCACCGCTGGTATCGTCGCCCAGGGCGACAGTGAAGGTCTTGGGGGTCTTGGTATCGGAGACAACCACATTGCCGGTGACGTTCGCCACGGTGTAGATGCCATTCTCGTCCGGGCTAACTGTCGTTGCCTCACTGCCGCCGACGGTGACGGTGACAGTGTAGTTATAGTTGGGGTCTTTGGGAACGAAGGTCAGGTTGCCGCCTTCCATGATCACCGTGCCCGCTGTATCGGTACGGGTGAAGTCGTCAGGCAGGCTCACGGTGTAGCCGCTGACAGTAACGGCAGTTGTTTTGTTGGTAATAGTGGCGTCCGGCGCGTTGAAGCTGATGGAGTTGGCGCGCTCATCCACACGGGCCCTGAGGATGGTCACGTCCGTCGTGCCCTGTGCCTTGGCGGTAAACGTCAAGCTCAGTGCCTTGCCAGGCTGTGCCGTATCACCGTAGCGTACTAGGGTGATCTTCGAACCCGGTCTATAGTCAGCATCCGTATACTTCTCTTCCGACAGGCGGAAACCCTCGTTGTTCACGGCATTATTCTGGAGCTCCAGGACGTCGGTGTAATACCTGATGCACACGGAATAGGCATTGTAGTCCTTGCCGCTGATGGTGATGGGGATCTCCACCGTTTCACCGGTGGTTACCGACTTCGTCTCAGGGATGGACACACTGTAGCCCTTCGGCGTCACGCTGCCGCCCGTCACGGGGATGGTCAGCTCACTGTTCTCCGTCTTGTTGGAAATGGGTGTCGGTGTAGTACCATGGGTATTCAGCTCTTTGACATCCAGTTTGAAGGAAGCGGATCCAGCGGCAACATCATTTGCCTTGAATGTGTAGGTCGCTAACTCACCATCTTCCAGTTCAATGGGATAGTCAGAAGTCGTCCAAATAATACCGCCGACAGCGAGTTTTCCATTACCGACGGAAGTACCTTTTTTACTGGGGGCAAAATAGGGCCTGTAGGCTTTCGCGGGGGTTGCGGACACAAACGTGTACGCTTCTTCATCGTAGATGATTTCAAAATTCAGGCCGCCAATCTCCAGCATCGCCCCATTGTTGCTGAAGCTGACAGTCAAAGTCACGGTGTCACCCGCACCGGCAGTTTCTTTATCAGTGCTCATGCTGAACGTGGGTTCGTCCGCGGCAAAGACAGCGGGTACAAGGCTCAGTACCAGCGCCAGTGTCAGCAGAACAGAAATGATTTTTTTCATTTGCTCTCAATTCCTCCTATTTCAAGAATTTTTCTCAACGGGGAATTCCGTGATATTATGCAGGATATACTGGCAGATAATCTGTGCATCCGCTACGGTGATGTTGCCGTCGCCGCTGACATCTGCCGCCTTCTGCTGTGCCTCTGTCAGAGTAATGTTGTGCAGGATGAACTGGCAGATCAGTTGTGCATCCGCCACTTTAACATAGCCATCCCCGTCCACATCGCCGTACTTCACATCCGGCTCCGTCTTGGCATACTCGAAGGTGAACAGCGCGATGGGCGCGGAACTCTTGTCACTGGTGGCCTGCAGCGTGATCGCCTTGCCGCTGCCGTCCGCGTTGCGGACATACCCCGTCACGGGCATGATCACGGTCTGCGTACCGTCCGTGTTGCAGGTATAGCTGTTCTCCAGCGTGATGGGCTTGAGGGTATATCCGCTTGCCTGCGCCGCCGCACGGTTCACGGCCAGCCGCAGGGAGTCCTCCCGCAGGGCCATGGCCCCGCTTGCCTGCGCCGCAGCACGGTTCACGGCAGTCGCCGCGAACTCCACCTCATAGGCGTAGACCGTGGCGCCGTCGTGGCTGATGTCCACGTCCTTGTTGTAGGTCACGGCCACCGTTCCCGCCCCCGCCGGCACGGTCACATGGTACTTGGGAACTTCCGTGTAGGTCGTCTGGCCGTCCGCGCTGGTCAGCGTGGTGATGCCCTCGTAGCTGGTATTCTTTGCTGCCAGCTTTTCATCATTCACGGCAGCGTCCTGGAAGGGGCGCTCCAACTCGGCGTCCGCCGCCACATTCAGGATGGCTGTGGCCGGTGCGATCTTGGCATAGTCTGTGCCGCCGCTGTCGTCCTTGGGGATCGTCCGGTTGGGGTCCATGCCCACGAGGTAGTAGGTGCCCTCCTCTGTGGGGGCGGTGAAGGAGAAAGTGCTCTTTCCGTCAGCCGCTTCCTTGTACTGCTCGATTTGCTCCCACTTGTCGTTATACAGGAACACATCCAGGTTCGAGAAGGGATAGAAGTCGCTGCCCTCGAAGGTGGTACCGTAGGCCTGGGTATTCACTGTCATCTGTGTGCCGGGACGGACGCTGTATTCGTCCTGGTCGAAGCAGGTAAATGCACCGCCGCTGGACCAGAAGCTCCAGTTGCTGTACATGGCCACATCCCACGTGTCGCCGTCCGACAGCACGATGTAGTCGGAGGTGGAGCCCCAGCCGGGACTCATGTAGGGAAAGCAGTGGTTGCGGTAGTACATCAGGTTCTCATCATGACCCCAGAAGTTGGCCATATACAGGCTGGTGGGCGAGCCGGTGATAGTCAGAGCGGCAAAGCTGTCCGCCGTATAGGCCGGTTCGTCATCCATGTAAAGAACATCGTCCTCCAGCTTAAAGCTCGCCAGCTTGTCGCGGTCGTACTTGCCCTTGCAGCACTCCTCATCGGGCAGGCCGATGAAGTAGCGCTCCAGCAGGTACAGGTACAGGTGCAGGCCGGTGGGCCGCTGCACGATGTTCTCGTCGATGTATTTGCCTTCACCGTTTTCGGTGTGATAGCGGTAGAACTCCTCCAAGCCGTAGTTCGCCAAATCGAAGTAAGGCACTGTGATAGCCTTGTGGCACAGCACCGTGCCGTCACGGCCCTTGAGGGGCACGCCGTCGTTGGAGATGGTCACATACACCGTGACCTCCTTGGCGGGCGTCTCATCGTAGTTGTACTGCGCGTCCAGACCGTGAGGCGCTTCCTTCACCGTGATGGTAAAGGTCACGGTGATGGTTTTGCCGTCCGAGCAGGTCGCCTTGACCTTCGGCGTGTAGGTGCCGGGATCCTTCTCTGATACATAGAGCGAACCATTCTTGACCTTGGTCTGGCTGCTGAATTGCGCTGCGTTGGTCAGCGTGTAGGTCAGCGTATGGCCGTCCGTGTCCCGGAAAATGTCTCCCAGCTTGATCTCCAGCAGGTTGCCGGCCACCACCTCGCCGGTGGTGACTGCGCCCTCCTTCACTGCCACGCACAGATCAGCCGCCCATACCGTCATCGGCAGCGCGGACAGCAGCACCGTCAGTGCAAGCAGGAGCGTGCATAGTCTTTTCTTCATTCGTTCACCTCCAGCGCGCATACAGCGTCATGCTGCCGCGCACCTCGTCATGTTCCACGTCCCACGGCTTTGTGCAGGCCGCATCGCTGAACCAGCCGTCAAACATCGCGCCGGGCTTCACAGGCGTCAGCACCTGTCCCACCACGCCGCCGCGCTTGACATACACCGTCTCCAACGCCGTGCCGCCGTTTGTCTGGAACGTCACCCGCCGCTTGCCGGTCAGCAGCAGCACCAGCACCGCCAGCACCACCGCTGCCGCCGCAAGGCAGATCCACAGCGTGGGGCTGCCGCCGCCCGTAGGCGCAGCGCCCTCCGCCCATCCGGCGTACAGCGTCATGTTCCCTTTGACCACATCGTTCTTGAAATCCCACTCCCGTGTGTGGTCAAGGTCGGTGTACCATCCCGTCAGATGATACCCCTCCCGCACGGGGTCGGCGGGCCGCTTCACCTTTTCGCCGTACTGCACGGACTGGGCCGGCACCTCGCTGCCGCCCGCCGACTCGAACGTCACCGTGCAGTCGGTGGTGACGATCACCGTCACCGGATTGTCGGTCATGGTGTAGTGGTCCGTACCGCTCTGGACGGAGACGATGCTGTTTTCCGGCGTCAGGCTGGAAACGCCCTTCGTGCCGATGACCTCCATCTGGAAGCTGCCCACCGTCACCTCGCTCGCCCACGGCTCACCGCCGGAGAAGGACACGAAGTTCAGGTAGAACGCCCTGCCGCCGGTGCGGCGGCCCATGTCCGACCAGCGGACGCCCGGGGCGGTCATGATGCTGCCCTCCACCAGCTTGAAAAAGCTGTCGTCGTAGAGGATCTCCGTCTGCATACCGTACATCTCGGCGCTCTCGGCCCTGTCCGTGCGCTTGAGCACCAGCGTCACCGTCACCGTCTCGCCGGTGGCGGCACGCACCTCCTGCTGTCCGCCCACGGACAGGTCAAAATCGTAGCTGCGGCTGGTATCCTCCGCCCACGCCAGCGCGGGCAGGGCGCACACCAGCACCAGCACGAGGCACAGCAGTCGTGTGAAGATTTGCTGCTTCATGGCGCGATCAGTCCGCAAAAAGCTCGCCGGCCAGCTTCACGGCGTCCTGAGAGTCCAATACGCCGTCGTAGTTCACATCCGCCTTCAGGAACTTACGCATACTCACCGTCTCAAAGCTGTCGTACTGGCGGTTATACAGGTCGTAGATCAGCTGCACATCGTTGACGTCACGGCGGTTGATGCCAACGCCTCCGATGCCATCCTCGTTCACGTCACTGCCGACTTTCAGCGTCTGGTCCTTGTTCTCCTGCTCGGTGCTGGTCACGATGCTCAGCTTCGCCATTGCGTCCTCCTTGGTCAGCGTCCCGCCCTTGTCCACCATCACCAGATAGACGCTGCTGCTGCTGCCATTACCTGCAAATTTTGTATAGCGGGGGTTGCAGTACATCTTCTGCCCGTCATAGGTGAACCAGGTATAGCTGTATGTTGTCTGATCTCTGTTGAGCAGCTCATGCGAACCCTGCACCACCACCTTGAACACGGTCTTGTTGTCCAGCTCCACATACGTGGACACCTCCACCGCGTCGGGGTCGATGGCCTTGGCCATCTTATTGATGCTGATGGTCACATCTGCGTAGGGCATATCGATGATGGTATATGTACCGTCCCCGTTGTCCTTGTACTCCATGCGGATATTCTTGCCGCCGTTGCCGCCGATGTTCTGCTGCCAATAGTACACGAGCACGGAGTAGTCATAGTACGTGTCGTTCTTGTTCAGCGTGAAGGTGTAGTTCTCGCCGGAATAGAATGTCAGTGCGTTGTTCTCACTGAAAGCGTCCGAGCCGGAGCCGACCACCTCAATCTTGTGCTGCGAGGTGTTCTCTCGCTTGGTCAGCGTGATGGTGATCTCGTTGTTCTCGTCGCCGGTCAGGGAACTGCCCAGCAGCGTATAGACATAGTCGCCGTTCTCCTGCCGCACATAGTCCCTTTTGTTCTTATCGGGCTCGATACCGACCCACACCACATAGCCCGTGCCGGGGAACTTCACGGTGAACTTATAATCGTTGGGGTACTGCACGGTCGTGCCAGTGTATTCCACCAGATCGGCCACCGTGGCCTGGTTTTCTGTTGTGGTGTTGTCCTCCACCACATAGTTGATGGTATAGGTCTTGCCGATCTTATTGTCCACCGTCACCGTCACGTTGTCGGTGACATTCTTGATGGTATAGGTGGCGTTATCCATCTTCACGATGTTGGTATCCCCGTTGGTGGTGATGTTCAGGTAGTACTCATAGTGGGTATCCGTGGTCTTGAAGGTGAAGTCCCCACCGTTCTCCACCAGCGTAGAGCCGTTGGCCGCGGTGCTGAGGAAGCCGTCCGGCAGGGACACATTCCACAGCGCCTTCACGGTGGTGTCGGCATCGGAAATGGCTGCTTTCGGGGCGTCGAAGTTGATGGAGTTGGCATCCAGGTCAAACTTGGCAGCGGTCAGCGTCACGGTGGAGGTGGCAGTCGCCTTGGCGGTGAACTCCAGGGCCAGGGCCTCGCCCAAGGGCACGGCATCGCCGTAGCGGCGGACCCGAACGGTACCGTTGTTGTCCTCCACCGTCACGTTGGCATCGGCATCGGTCTTGGTGTTCAGGGTCAGTGCCGTCGGGTCGTAGGTAAAGGTCATGTCATAGGCGTTGAAGCCGGTGATGTTTTTCTCGGAGGAGGCGACGGTCACGGGGATACGCACCCGCTGACCCGAAACAAGCTGCTGGTCAGCACCCATGGAAACAGAGTAGCCGGTTTCAGTTTTTGGAACGGTGATTATACTGCCACCCTGTTCGGTGACAACCATTGTAAAATCGCTGTTCCATTTAGCGTAGACCACCATATCCTGACTGTACAAAGCACCTGTAACTCTATAGTTAATTGCCTGTCCAACATCACAGGATTCGGAAACCTTGAACTTTATTTTTGCAAATGCTCCCAGCGGAAGAGATTGAAGCTTTTTTGCGATGGTATTATCTGAGGTTCCATTTTCAAATATTTTAAGACTTGCTTTGTAATCACCGGAACGCTTTTCGGTAATTGTATAAGGGAGTTCAACCCCCTCAAATTCAACGCTAACACAGGTAAGTACATCCTTATTGTAGAGAATTCTGCTGTTTACAATATAGGCATCTGCGGTACTCTTATTCAGATACATCGTTGCGGTTATAGTATCACCAGCACACGGTGTAGTATTGTCAAATTTGACACTAAATACATCATCGGTTTCAGCAGCAAAAGCCGTTGTAACAAGGCTCAGCACCATGACCATCGCCAGCAGAAATGCTGTGATCTTCTTTACAACTTTCATAGATCGTCGTTTCGCGCTCCGCCGCGGCGGCGGGCGCGCTTCCTCCTTCTTTTTTTGTTTTATCTATCTTAAACGCCGTGGGCGTGTCAAAAGGATCAGGGCGGATCACGCCGCCGGTATCGAGCCGATGGGTATGCGATAAGAGAGGAGGTGGGAGGGGCGGCTTTTCCCCTCCCACCCTTATGGAAAGCTGACAGTCTCCGTTCAGACTGTCTCGGCTTGACAAGGGTTGGTGTCTTTTTCGGCGGCGGCTTTCTCGGCCTCGGCTGCCTCCCGCTGGGCGCGGCGCTTCACGGCCTTTTCGTGGGCCAGCTGGCCCTGCCGCAGGTTCTTCTCGATCTGCTTCTGGCGCTTCTTCTCCTTGCGCTCCGCCAGAAACAGCGGCTCCTGTATGGCTCGTTCCCTGCGGTAGCGGGCCGTGCCGTTCAGCTTTGCCTTCGTCCGCGTAGGCGGCAGATACGCTGCCCGCAGGGCTGCGTCCCAGCTTCCGAAGCGTTGTTCGATAAACGCGCCGCCGTCCACCTCACAGGGTGCTGGGCTGTGGCGCAGGGTGCGGGCACACCGGGCCAGATACAGCGCCAGCTCTCGCAGGGGTGTCTCGGCGTGCTTTTCGGCAAAGGCCGCGTCCCGCGCCGCCAACGCGTCCTTAGTGCGCTGGGCGATCTTCTGTTCGCGCCAGTTCTCAACATCAAAATGCTGGTTGGGGTTGAAATGGCTCATGGACATACTCCTCCCTATGGTGATGTAGCGGTAAGAAAAAACGCTGACGAATCTCGTCAGCGTACACTCCTACCCTCGTCACAACGAAGAAGCGCCGCTGCAAACAGAGTCCTCGATCGTGCAATTCTACTGCCCTCGCGCCACAAAACCGTTGTGTTCCAGTGGTTTCCCCGTACACGACCTACCTTCTCAGGACTCGCGTCCCAATGGCGGGTATTGCCCAGCGGCTCAAAGCCGTTTTGGTCGTTTCCTTGCGCTCACAGTGCCGTCCGCGGTGGGTTTGGTTACCCATGTTCCTTTAAGGCTGTACCCTGACGAAAAATCGTCTTTACAACGCACAGTCACACGACGTCACAGAACTCAGCTGTATGAAATTCTCGGTTCTTTTGAACAGTTTTTTCGCAAAGTAACATACTTTGCGAAAAAGCGCGGAACGCCTTGCACTGCAAGGCATTCCAGATTTATGCCAGAAAAAAGTCGAAAATTAGAACTCGTTGTTGACACGGAAAAACGACTGGTATATACTGTTATTCGGTTGAAATTGGAAAGTTTTCGCAAAGTATGTTACTTTGCGAAAACTTTTGCGTTGACAATATGTTTTTTATCACATATAATGTGCATAGAAAAAGAGGCGGTGGTTATATGGATTTCATGGTGGAATACTATGAAAAAGCGGATGGTTCACGGCCTGCCGAGGAGTTCATTCTGTCGCAGGACAACAAAATGCAGGCAAAGATATTCGCCGCCCTTGAATTGTTGGAATTGAAAGGCCCAGCACTGCGAGAACCATATTCCAAGCCGCTGGGTGACGGCATTTTCGAAGTCAGGGCAAAGCAGGGGTCTGATATCAGCAGGGTGCTGTATTTCTTTGTAGTGGGAAAACGGGTCATCCTGACCAACGGATTTGTAAAGAAAACCGCCAAAACCCCGTCCCGCGAGATCGAACGGGCGAAGCGGTATCGGGCTGATTATGAAAGCAAGGAGGTATGACGCTATGGGAAAGAATTTTCGTGATACGCTGAACGAGCGAATGAAAGATCCCGCATTTCTGGCAGAGTGGAACGCGCAAGAGCCGGAGCGTCAGATTATGCGTGCGATTGCCGAAGGCCGCGAGGAAAAGGACATGACGCAAAAGCAGCTGGCAGAGATCACCGGCATCACGCAGGCGGACATCAGCCGTCTGGAAAGCGGCACGGCCAACCCCTCGCTACGGACGCTCAAGCGTCTGGCCGCCGGTATGGGCATGGCCCTCAAGGTGGAGTTCGTCCCCATTCAGCCATAAGCAAAAGAGACAGGCATTTGCCTGTCTCTTTCATGTTATTCCTTTGAGGAATCCTATCCCCTCCACGGCTCTGCGTTTGTAGTCCATAGACGAGTGAACGTATAGCCGCAGGGTAGTGCGGACGTCGGCGTGGCCCAGCAGCTCACTGACGCTTTTCACGTCCACCCCGCGCTCCACGCACCGCGTGGCGTAGCTGTGCCGCAGGCAATGGAAATTCCGATACCGCACACCGCAGCGCTCCAACAACACCTTATAGCGGTACTGCATCGCCCGCGGGTCAGGTACGATCTCCCCGCCGGTCAGCAGGTAGCTGTCCGGCTGCTTTGTCTCTGGCTTCAGCATCCGCAGCATCTCTTTCGGAATGGGTATCCAGCGTTCGGAATTTTCCGTTTTCGGTGGCTGCACCGTCAGGCACGTCCCGCCGCCTATCTGCGCGATGCGCTCCACCGTCCGCTGGATGTGCAGCAGTCCCGCGCCGACGTCCACGTCCTGCCATTGCAGGCCGCACAGCTCTCCCAGCCGCAATCCGGTGTAGGCTGTCAGCAGCACCCCCAGCCCCGTCCTGTCTGGGCGGCGCAGGATGACCTGTCCCATCTGCTTCAGTTCCGGCTCGGTGAACACCTCCACGGCCTTCTGCCGTACCTTCGGCAGCGTCACATCCTCGCCGTAGCCCACACCGGCCATGCCCACGATCCGCAGCAGCAGACCACCGATTTCTCGCACCAGCTTGGGCGAATAGTCCTCCTGTAACTGCTGGATGAAGTCGTTGACCTCCGCCGCCGTCAGTTCCGCTGCCACGCACTCGCCCAGCGCCGGCAGGATGTGGCATTGGATGTTGCGGCGGTAGCACGCCAGCGTGGATGGCTTTACGCTCCCAACCATATCCTCTAAAAAGATAGCGGATAGCCGTTCCACCGTGGCGTCCCTGCGGACGTATTTCCTGCGTTCTCCCATTTTTTCAAGCACCTTTCCGTCCCCCATAGGTGCCCTGACTTCATGCAAAAAGCGTCGGCAAATGCCGACGCTTCTCTCGTGTAAACGGGCGCGAAGCCCCCGTTCATGCAGCTCGGTTTCAGGCGTGTGCATTCGTGACGCTTACCGGCGCGACCTGACTTATCTCCTGCCTCAGAGGAGCCTCACAGTGACCTGTTCGCGGGGACTTTGACCCACATTCCAACTTTCACCGAAACGCCGCAGCGTTTCAGACCGGTAAGCCTATTCACTTTTCGGGGACTACGGGTGCTATTATGATGAACACTCCGTCGTTTTGCAAGAGGGACTTTGTTTCGCAGAGCGACACATTTTTGCGGTGTCGTTTATTCATTCCCGCAAAGCCTTATGGGAACTGCATTCTTGCTGACGCTGCATGACGAGTCCTCATGTATTCTCTGCAAAAGTTGAACGTTTATGTGTTCCCGTTTTCCGCCACCCACGTCCGCACATAGTCCACAAACAGCCGCGTGGAATTGGAAAGAGCCTTCTTGTCCTTGACGCCGATGCCGATGGTGCGGTAGAAGTGCAGAGGCGCGCGGCAGACCTTGATGGGCGTGGGACTGTGGCGCACCATCAGCTCCGGCAGGAGGCTGATGCCCAGCCCCTCGGACACCATGGCGAGAATGGTCCTGTCCTCCCGGGCGATATATTTCACGTTGGGCCGAACGCCCATCTCGTCAAACGCCGCCATGATCTCGTAGTCGTCGCCCTCCTCCAGTTGGATGAAGGGTTCTTCCGCCAGCGCCGACACAGGGAACGGGTCGCGGTCGGCGTAGGGATGGTCGCAGGGTACGATGACCTGCAATTCGTCCCGGTGCAGGGCGTAGGTCTGCAAACGCTTCACGGACGGCAGGCGCAGAAAGCCGCAGTCCACCGTGCCGTTGACGATCCAGCCCTCGATCTGGTCGTAAAAGTCGCCGGTGACGACCTCGAACTCGATGTTGGGGTAGATCTTCCCGAAGCTCTTGAGGATGCGGGGCAGCCACTGGGCGGACACGCTGGAGAACGTAGCGATCTTCACCAAGCCGCTGTCCATGTCCTTCAGCCCTTCCACTGTCTGCATCAGGGAATGGTGGGCGGCGCACAGCTTCTCGATCTTGGGCAGTACCGCACGGCCATCCGCCGTCAGCACCACGCCGCCGCGGTTGCGGCTCAACAGCTTCACGCCCAGCTCGTTTTCCAGCGAGTTAATGGCGTGGCTGATGCCGGACTGGGTGAAGTTCATAGCCTCCGCCGCTTTGGAGAAGCTGCCGCAGGAGACCGTTTTCAGAAACACCTGATATTTGGAAATACTCATAGCGCACCTCGTTTCGACCACCATTGTACTATACAATTCCTCATGTTTTCAAGAACAAAGATGCGCTTCACAAATCTTTTTCGACCTGCTATGATAAGGACATGGTTCAGCCAGCCATACTTTAACTTTTCTTTTCCATGAGGAACACCACCTCAAAAGCAGCACCGGCAGCGTGTGGGTAACGCCGCCGGTGTTGTTTTTTTTATTCGCCGAATTTCTGTTCCTCGTCGTGGATGAACATAATGAGAAAACTAACGGTCAGCAGACCGCAGGACAGCCAGATCGTCCCCGCGCCCCAATGGAGCGTGGCGATGCTGCCGATACCCGCGCCCAGCGCGAACAGCAGCACCACGCCGAAATACGTCAGCGCCTTGCGGAGGATCTCCTTATCCCTCGTATGGAAGTAGGCGCACAGCGCCTCCGTGCCGCTGCGCATATTGCCGATGCACATGGTGCTGGCGTAGGCGTGGCCCCGCACCTTGCGGAAGGTCTGCACCTGCATGGCGCACACGAAGGACACCACGGCGTTGGCGGTGGTGTTCAGTGTCTCCGGCAGGAAGCCCACCGCCGCCAGCAGCACGATCTCCGCCAGAATGATGAGCTGCCGCCAGTGTACCTTCTCCATCCGCTTGAAGTGCCGGTGGACGCACTCCGCGATATAGATGCCCAGCAGGAACGCCAGCACAGGGACTAAGTACCGCAGCGCCTGTCCCCAGTCTCCCTCGAATAGATGCGTACTCAGCAGCACGATATTGCCGGTCTGGGCGTTGGCAAATACCTTGCCCCGGCAGCAGTAGGTATAGGCGTCCTGCAATCCTCCGGATAGGATGATGAAAAAGGCTGTCAGCATGGAATCGGACATCTGCCCGTGATGCTTTTGCAGGAAAGTCATGTGCGATGCCGCCTCACTTTGCCACCGGTGCGTCCGGCCAGTAGATGACGTAGCACTCCTGCATCTCACCCATATAGAAGAAGATGTTTTCGCCCATCTCGATGTGCTCGCCGAAGGTCAGATCAGGCACGAACAGCCGTCCGCTGGTCCGCTTGGGGCCTTTGATGGTAAAGCCCTCCGCCGTGGGATGCTGCCGCAGCTCGTTGGCAGCTTCCTCCAGGCCTGGGAAGTGCAGCGTCCGCTCCAGCTCCGCCAGCTGTGTCGCGCCGTTGATATAGACCAGGTGATTTTCGTCCTTGAACCAGTTGATACGCATGATACGTCCTCCTTGGTGGTGATGGGGATAGTATAGCATATCGTATGAAATTTGTCACGCGATCGAAAAGCGGCAGGTGCGCGGATTGCACACCTGCCGTTTTTTGGGTATTCTATTGCGCGGACGGCACAGCTTTTTTCGTAAATCAGCATCATTTAGGAAACCTGCGCCGCCGCGCCCTGTCGTGTGGCGTTTTTTGCTGCGCCTGACGGAACTTCTGACGGCGCAAAGTTCCCAACCGGCAGGAAGCAGATGCTCTGCACCGCCTGCTGCTTATGCCGCAGGGAGACATGGACATAGGTTTGCAGGGTGATCCGCACATCGCTGTGGCCCAGCATTTCGCTGACACTTTTGACATCCACATTCTGCTCAATACAGCGTGTAGCGTAGGTGTGCCGCAGGGCATGAAAATTGCGGTACGGCACGCCCGCCCGCTTCAACAGCGACCTATATCGGTTCTGCATGGTACGCGGTTCCAGCGGATCGCCGGAGCTTGTCAGCAGGCAGAAACTGCCCGCGTTCTCGGGTCTGTGCGCTGCCAGCAGGGACAGGATATCAGTTGGCAGCGGTATTCTCCGCTGCGACGATTCGCTCTTGGGCGGCTGTACGACAAGCCTCGTGTGTCCTTTTTCATAGATCCGCTGCACCTCCCGCTCCACCCGCAGAAAGCCCGCATGGAGGTCGATATCCGACCATCGCAGCGCACACAACTCTCCCAGACGAAGGCCGCTGTTCAGCGTCAGTAGAACGCCAAGACCGGTCAGGTCAGGCTCGTTTACGATATGATGCGCCAGCCGCAGGATCTCCGGCTCGGTGAATATCTCCACCTGCCGCTTCCTGTACGCCGGCAGTTCGGCGTTCAGGCCCGTGCAGAAGCACCCCCGCTTGGCCGCCATCCGCAGAATGGCTCGCAGCAGTACGCCAACATCCCGTGTACTTTTGGCCGACAGGCCCTGCTCCTGGAGCTTCCGGTAAAAATCCGCTACCCGCTGCTCCGTCAGTGTGTATAGCGGCGCAGCACCCAGCTGCGGCTGGATATACTGCCGTACCACATACCGATACCGGCTGACGGTGGACTCCTTCAGCTTCCGTTTCTGTTCCCGTTCCACGAAAAATAGCTCCACAGCCTCCGGCAATGTCATGTTATTGCTGGGCGTGATCTCACGGGGCAGCTCCCCGCAGACGCTGCCGCCGTTTTTCCCGACAGACGCTGTAGGTGGCGGCGTAGACGTAGCCGTACTGCGCCCGTCCCTCCGGCGTCCGACCTCGGATATAGCGGCCCTCCCAGCGGCCATCTCCGCGCTTATAGATGTTCTCCCCTCTGCGTGCCATTTCGTACTCCTCCTGACGCGATTTTTGACGGCGAACACCCTTTTTATCATCCATCATCGCGGAAAAGCTCGGCGGATAAACCGTACATTTTGACAACCAATGACTGTTTTCGTCCGGGCATTGATGCCATACTTGACTTCCCTTGCCGCAAATGCTATGGTTTTACCATAGCCGGTGGCGAAAAATGCTTTCCTAAATGATGCTGATTTACGAAGGATGTCGCTCCATCTGGCTGAGTTTATTATGCCCAGGAGGGACATAAAAATGCCACAGGTCAACGGAGATAACCTGCTGCATCAGCAGATCGTCAAGCGCACCATCGAGGCCCTGCAAGCGCAGGACGAGGCTTTTGCGATAGAATACGAAACCGTCAGCGATGCCGACCTCATCGCCTATGTACGTCAGTGCGTCGATGTGTCCTATACGCCCGCACCCTGCGAGGTCGTGGGTGGTGCGTACATCGCCCAGCGCTTCGGTAACTGGTCTGCGGCGCTGAAGGCCGCAGAGCTGCCTTCACAGTACAAGCCGCCGCGGGAGCATCACTATCCCCGCTACGAGCAGGAGTACCAGCGGCAGGAGGTGCAGCTCTTGCAGGAACGAAAAGCGAAACGGCAGGCCAAGGCCGATCTCGTCGCTCAACGCAAGAACCGTGACAAGGCCCGCGCCGCCGCCAACGCCGCGAAAAAGAACAACGAAAAATGACGGGTGTATCGACTGATACACCCGTCATTTTTCGTTGTCACTTAGTGAGCAGACCGCCCACCAACACAAAGTAGTCCGGCGCTTTGCCATCCCTGCCCCACAGCATGGGCAGGTGGAAGTAGTGCTGCAAACAGCCCTCCACATCGCCGCCCAGCGCCTCGATGGAGTAGCGCAGCAGCTCCGGTCTGCCGCAGGGATGTCCCTGTACCTTTTCGCACGTCTCGCACTGGTCGCAGGTGCCCGCCAGCAGCATCTGGCTCTCCGGCGTTTCCCGCTCCCACCGCTGAAGCTCTTGCCGGTACAGACGCTTTTCCTGCTTCAGTGCCGCCACCGCCTCATCCAGCGGCTGCTCCGGCACATCCGCCTGTAAGATGCGGGCATACAGCCGTAGTCCCCTGTAGCTCTGCCAAATGGTCATGGGGTCAAAATCGAAAGGCGGGCACGTCCAGCGGGTATTGTAGCTGCCGCACTGCTGGCAGAAAGGCAAGAACCTTTCCACACGGACAAAGCGTGTCACGAATTCTTCTACGCTTGTCTCCGCCGTCATTTCGCGGATATGGTATTGGAACGGCATCTCAGACACCTCCTTGGTTCAATGCCGACAGTATAGCACACGGCAGGGGTTTATCGCGTCATAGGATCAATTTCATTGCACCCGTCTTGCCAGTGTCTGCGTATGCAGAAGGGCATCCATCAGCATCCGTCCATCCTCGCGGTCGCTCCACCAATATGGACGGAGGAACAACAGCGCGTTCTCCAGCCAAACGTAATCGTCCCTAGTCAGCACACGGCTTTGAAGTCCCTCGCTGATCCGGGTATACGATTCTCTGACCTTTTCACTGGCGTGTTCCCGCACCAAATAGGCGTTGAGCAGGCCTGTGATCACAGATACTTCTTCCTCGGTGTAGAACATAGCTGCCCTCCTCGTAGACAAACACACAGGTCAGAGTATAGCACATTCACTCTGCGTCTACAAGAAGTCTTGTCTCTTTCCTCTGTCTTAGTACCTCCGATAGAGTGAGTCCTTCCGGGTGCGCCATGGTGACGCTACCCTTATGACAGTTCAAGAGCGCACCTCCCCCTTGGCGGGAGGTGCGCTCTTTTCCTGCTCACTTGACGCGGTACAGGTTGCTGGTCAGACTGCCGTTGGGACGGCGGCGATGGGTGCGCTCCAGGAAACCGTGACGTTCCAAATCTGTCAACGCCCGCTGCACGGTGCGGCGGGACAGCTTCAAGTCCTCCGCGATCCTGCGGACGCTGGGCCAGCAGGTATTCCCTGCGTCAGACCGATCCTTGAGGTACATATAGACTGTCCTTGCTCGGTGAGACAAGTCCTGGTCTGCATAGATGCTTCCAAAGTAGCTCATGGCCTTGTGTCCTCACTGTAGAGCCCCATGGCCGAGCGAGGCGCTCTTCTCTGTGTGGTCAATGCCTGCTGCGCCTGTACGGGCCGGTCACTGCTGCTATATCTTTTGCTGATACTTAAGAACAGTTCCTGACGGCTGGCGTAGGCCACAGGCCGCGCCGCGTGTTCCGGTGTGGCATAGGTCGCATCGAAGGTAATGCCCCAATCGAGAAACAGCCGCAGCTTCGTCTGCATGGGATGTGTTCCTGTTTTCATCACCACAAAGCTGCCCTTGGGAATGGATTTCAACTCGTCCGGCGTCATCAGTGGACGCTCTATCATCTGCAAGCTCTGGCTGGGATCGTTCTTCCCCTTACTGACAGAGCCGCTGAGTACCGTGCGGCTGCCCAGCGATTTGGAGAGCTGCTCCGCCGTCTGACTGTTGGGCGCGAAGCCTCCGAAGATGGTATCCTGACAGTTGTCGGTCAGGATCTCCGCGCCTTCTCTGCCGTAGTTCTTCTCCAACTGCGCCAGTGATTGGATGATGGGTACCAGTGTGATACCTCGGGAACGTCCCGCACTGAACAGTGCCTCCACGTCAAAGGCAGGCATTGTGCCAAACTCATCACAGAAGAAAACAACGCGGTTGGGCAAGCGCCCACTTCCTTTTTCGGCCAACTCAAACAGTTCTTTGGATAAATTTTGTATCATAAGCCCTGCCATAAAATTCTTAGTCCTATCTTCCTCTGGCAAAACCAGGAATATGGCCGTCTTTTCTTTTGCAAATTTTTCCGCATCTATATTGCTGTCAAAGCAGATCACCTGCTCCAATGCGATATCCATAAACGTATTCATCTGTGCCAGTGCTGTGGACATAGCGGAAGCCGTTGCCTGATCTGATGATTCCAAGGCGGATGATGCCAGATTTCGCGCTCTGTGGTGGGGCGGCAGCATATCCATCAGTTGTTTAAAATAGGTTTTCCCTCGCACACCAGAGGGTGCCAAAAGCTGTTGAATCAGAATGAACACCGATACGAGGTGACGTCGCTCCGTTGGGTGCTTACTATCTGGCGGCAGGAATTCCGCCAGCAGCAGAATCACTGAGGCCACCACACCTTCCGCCGCTTTGTAGAAATAATCGTTCTGACCACGGTCTTCATCGCCTTTGGGCGCGATAATACTGTGAGCCAGAATACTTGCCAAATTCTCCGCTTTGCCATATGCTTCGATGCTATGTTCATGAAATGAGGTATCCATATAGCGGTTGATGAGCGTCAGCAGATTATAGCCATCCGAGCGCGTGGGATTTCGCAGATCCACCACGGAAACATGATAGCCATAATACCTCGCCGCCACTGCTCCGTAGTTGCGGGCGAGGTCACCCTTGGTATCCAGCGCCAGAAAGCTCATACCGCTGGCGCAGGCATACTCCAAGTTTGGGTACAGAAAGTACGCTGTCTTACCCACACCGGATGCACCGATCATGAGACAATGCACATCGTCCTTGTCTACCAGTGCGGTGATACCGTGCTTGCCGCTGATGCTGCCCAGCACCAGTCCCTGCGCGTCAGGCAGATTTTTGCCTGCCCGCCAGTCCGGCACTTGGAAGGGGACGAGGGCATAGGTCTTGCGGATCTCCGCATCGGTGGCCCACCGCGCCGTGCCGTGCTGCCCGTCGCCCACGGTCTTGGACTTGATATTGTTCAGCGTATAATGGTCACCCAGCAGCGCCAGGCCACCGATAACGGCCACCATGACACCTGCCGCTGCAAAGAGCATCCAGAGATTATCCATGGCCACCTCGCTTCGCCCGCAGGTCGTCGTTCCAGTCCTTCCCCTGTGGACGCAGACGCTCTACATCCACATCCATGTCCGCCAGCACTTCCATCATGCTTTCACAGGCATCCTCACCTGCCTCATCGTTGTCGAGGCAGAGGTACACCATATTCAGTTTTGGGTTCTGCCGCAGGCGCTCCAGCACCGGCTGGACGGACGTGCCGCAGCAGGCCACATAGCTGTGTTCCAGCCAGCCCGCCGGATAGAGCGTGATATGGGACAGCAAGTCGATGGGCGCTTCAAAAACATAGAGGGCACAGTCTGTACCATCTTTATGGAAGCTATGCTTTGCCTCACTACCCTCCACATTGATGTGGAACACCTTGCCCTGACTGTTGGTGCTGCGAAGATGGGCGTGCTTGGCCTCGCCGTGCTCGTCCATCCCAACGAACACACAGTTGTGGTGCAGAGCGTCCTCGTAGAGCAGTTTCTCCCGCACGAACTCTGTGACCACGTCGCGGTCAATGCGCCGGTGGGTGGTCAGGTAGGCGTAGAGTCGCCGCATATTGAGATAGGCCTCCGGCAGCGTGAAGGGCTTCGGCTCTCTCGACTCCGGCTCTTTCTTGACGATAGGGATGATGCCCTGACCGTCCCGCCCCAGCAGCATAGTCACCGCTTCGGGATAGGTCTTGTCGTAGAATTGCTGCACGAAGCTGATGGCGCGTCCGCCCTTGCGTGCGGCATGGTCGTACCACATCGGCCCGCGCACGGTGATGCTGTGGTCGCTGACCAGCCGGTAATCCCGTCCGGCCATAATGAGTTTCTCGCCTCGATCCAACAGAAAAGACGGCAGGTCAACCTCGTTGGCCTGCCGTTTCTCCGCGGATGTAAAATATACAAATTTGCCCACGTTTCATACCTCCTATTGCATGGTGTTGTCGTTGACATGGTGGAGCTGCTCGTCCTCATGGTCGTCCCGTTTGTGGCCCATGGCCATGCGCTTCTCCTGTAGCCGTCTGCGGCGCTTGGAGTCGATGCGCAGCGCAGGCGGGATGACCGGCATATTGCCGCGGAACATACGGCTCATGTGGAGGAGCAGCTGCATGACCGCATCGGCTGGTATAGCAGTTCTCGGCATCTCTGGCCGCGGCTGCTGCACTGTGGTCGGTGCTTCATCCAAAGGCTTCTGTTGCTCATTCTGTTCTGCATCTGTACTCGTCTGTACCTGCGTAGGCTTACGGATCGTTTCCGCCTCACGGATGATGAAGTTCTTGATGGTGCGGAACTCTTTCTGCTGTACCAGTGGCTGGCGGGGCTGCGTGTTCCGTCCGTAGTAACCGGCGATCTCATCCTTCAGCCGCCACCATTGGTCATAGCAAGCCGCCACCTCCGGGAGCTGCGCCAGCTGTTCCACGATCTCGTCCACCTGCGCCTTGACCTCTTTGGGAAGATAGCCATAGACGTGCTTGCCGTCGACCTGTTCCAATGCGTGGGACAGTTCCCACAGCTTTTGTTCTATGACAGGATCGGCTGACTCGCTGCCTTCCAGCATCCTGATATATAGCAGCAGTGACTCTTTTGCGGTCTGGATGCTCTCCTTGTAGGCAGCATCCTTTTTGATGTAGAGTTCCGTCATCTCCTCATGGAATATGGCGTTTGTCATCCTGGAGCGCATGGTAGCGATACCTTCCCGCGTGAGATATCCCTTCTTCGGTTCAGTCGACCACACCATCATATGGACATGAGGATGATGCCCCTCGTCGTGGTACGCTGCGTACCAGCGGAGACCATCTGTCTGAATACGCATGGCCTCCGCAATAGTAGCGCTCTCCTGCTTCAGCAGATTCTGCCACGCGGCGGCTTTGTTGTAACCCAGGCGCTCCGCGTCCTCACGCCACAGGGAGAAAATAAATGTCCACACCTTCCCGCCGTGGGCCTTCAGCTCGGCCTTCGCCGCCTTGAGGTCGGTGGTGTCCACCTCGCTGAACAGGCCATGGCCGCCGTGCTTTTCGGCACGGGGACGCTGGGCGATATAGGACATATAGCCGCTCTCGGATTCCACTTCGTGCAGATGTGTATCCAGCGCCACGGCGATAAATGCGGATGCTGTACCGCGATTGGGCACCTGAAGGTAATCGCTGTACTCGAAAAGCTCCTTTGCGTCCGGGAAGTCCTTCAGCAGTCTTTTGATGAACTGTTTCTGCTTCTTGGTCGCAGGCTCGGTGCTTTGGATGATCTCCACACCGTCCCGCGTGGCGACATACTCCATATACCCAGACGCCTTACCGTTCTTGATGTACCCGCTTTTTTGTACCAGCCGCGCCATGCGTTACTCCTCCTGATGGAACAGCAGCACGTCCTTGAAGGAGATATTGCCATGGGTGGACGCCACCTCACGAACACTGCTGCCGCGCATCTTGCTGTACTCATCGCGTGTCATATCCACATCGCCGCCCAGCAGATGGTTGGTCATGTTGTGTTCTACCACCAGCTTGAACAGCAGCCTGCCCAGCCGGTCACCGAACACGCCCAGCGTACCCTCCAGCACCTCTTGCAGTGCGCGAGGCAGATATGCGCCCGTCCTCTCGGCGTGTAAGCGACCGCAATACTGCCGCAGGGCCTTCTCCACAAATTCGTTGCGGGTGGGGCAATTATCCAGCTTATAGAGCGCATCCACCTCCCGCCACACGTCGTCTGACAGCCAAACAGAGTGCCGGCTTTTCCCATTTTTATCCATCGAGTCACACCTCCTTCTTGCGCGTCCCGAAAGCCTTGTAAACACGGGGCTGACGGGCATTTTTACAAAGAATAGCGCCAAAGCACATTTGGAATTCGATAATCAGCGCCAATCGCAAAATGCCGCAAACCCTCGTGGCAGTCCGCACTGCGGGCTGCCGTGACCGGCATTGGCGCAGAAAAGCGCCAATGCTTTTCTCCTGCTCCGCTTTCGGCGCACCGAAAAGTGGGCAAAAACGTTCCAAATCTCCGGGGCCGCTATCCTTACCTTCTCGCGTTCCTGCGAGGCCACAAACCGGCCCACAAGGGCAAACACGGGGCTACATCTGCATCTGCGGAGACGGCCCCGGCTCCTCTTGAAGCTGCCGGGCGAAATCGTGCAGGCTCATGCCGTTTTGCTGCTGGCAAAACTCCTCCATCTTCCGAGACAGCACTTCCTGCTCGGCAGCGTTCAGGTGATAGCTCCAGTTCTCCTCTGTGCCATCTCCCTTGCAGAGATTCAGCTCCAGCGTATCACAAGGTCTGTCCTGCGCGATATCATAGTTGGCGTAGATGTTCAGCCAGTCATCGTTCTCATCTGTACACACGAAGGTGCCGAAGGCGGCATCCACATCGAAGTCCGCCTGCACATAAAAATTCAGCTTACCGTTCTCTATCATGATCTCATCGCTGAACGAAAAATTCTGCGCGGTGAGATGCCCCGCCGATGTGAGCTCCTTCCCGTTCAGGTGATCCAGCAGCTTCCGCCACATCCCGTCCTCGGACGCATATTGCTTCTGCACTGCGCGGTAGGCAGCTGTAGATACGTCACGCATCGCCCACGTTGTCCAACCGTCCATGATGTGGACTGCGGAGAACTCCCGCTTGTCAAAATCCAAATCGAACACGCCGGTAACTTTTCCGGTGTTCTCCATGCGGAGACGCATCAGGTTCTGATACTCCTCCGGCGTGATAGGCTGCGCTTGCAAATACCGAGAGATAAATTTGCCGGTGCTGTGGCCTGTATCCTTGAGGTATTTGCGGAGCGTCCTTGCGGCATCCAGCAGCTCCTCGCCGGGCGTCATGCGGAAGTAATGTTCCTCGCCGCCCTCTACAACGCGGTATGCGGAATAGGTACGTGCCGCCTCCGCTTCCTCCCGTGCCATACGATCTTCCTCCCAGATCTCTCGGCTGATACGTGCATATTCACGCTCTGGAAGTTGGTTGCACAGTTCATCCAGCACATTCTCCAGATGCTCCTGTAAGGTCTCATCCTTCAGATGATGTTCAATGGCTTCCTTCCACCTGCGGTCGAGTCATACGATGATTTCTTCATGCTGTGCCATGGTTATTCCTCCTGCTGCATAGCCGCTGCCTGCTCATTTGCTGCCTTTGCTGCCCGTACCGGTCGCTTGGGCCTTGCGACAGGTGTCGCCTTGCTGTCCACATACTCCCGCACCGCTTCCGGGACTTCCGACTCGTAGAGCTGCTGGAGCATTTCCACCATGCGCCGCTGCACGGATGACCGCTGCTTGCGGAGGACAAACTCCAGTGCGTCCAGCTTGGCCGCGTCAAAATTGATGGTGATATTGGTTTCTCCCATGCTGTGCCTCCTTACATTTTCATGTCCATATCGTGCTGCTGTTCTGCATACAGGCCGGTGAGCAGACTCTGGAATGTCTCACCTACATCTACGTTCCGATGCGCCATCCATGCCCTGCTCATCTGCTCCAGCGGCTTGTCCTGCTCCAGCAGGAAGACCAACTCCTCGCGTGGGAGACATTCTCCCAGCAGTCGCAGCTCACAGTCGCAGGTCATCACGGCGTCGATCTCGTCTGCCGTTTGTATCAGCTCGTCGCGGGTACGCAGATCCAGACGGCGCATATAATCGGCCATCTCGTCTTCGATGCGCTGGGAGAGGGCTTTCCACAACTCTGTGCTGGTCTGCACCGGCTCACCCTGTGTGACCCCTTCCGCAAGAAACCGCGGCACGTCGATGGCCTCCGCGTTGTGAAATGCGAGGTCGCCGCGGTAACCTATCTTCAGCACGGAGAATTCATGCGCCGCCCTGACCAGCGCCGCAGGGCTTCCCGCAGGTATCTCTTGCTCCCAGCGATACCAGTTGTCCTCCTGTCGGCAGGGTATGAGCTTGAGGAGGACATAGTCCTCTGGCACAAATTTGAGGTAGCGGCAGAGCTGACCTGTCACGTCGTAGTAGGGCTTGCCCTCGCACATGACCGTCTGCTCCATGTACGCTTTCATCTTTTGCAGGTCGACACAGAACCAGCATTCCGTATCACTGAAACGGCGGATCATGCCGTCCTCCAGAATGCTGTTCAGGTTTTCTTTCTTCGTCAGGTGATAGACCTCTGACGGTGGGTGTTCTTTTACATACGCCATGTCGTTTCCTCCTTGCTGGGCACAGAAAAAGCGCAGGCCTTCGCCTGCGCTTTTCGTTGTCCTCATTTACTCTGATAGTATGCTTTTGACTTGTTCTACGAAGGGATCCATGTCATCGAAGATGACGTCTGCGATCAGTGACCAGTTGATACCGTCATAATCATGCACCAACCGATGCCGCAGCCCGGAGACAACGCTCCACGGAACGTCTGGATGTTCCTTTTTGAACTCCGGCGAAAGCTGATAGACCTGTTCACCGATGTTATAAACCGGCGTGGTTACTGCCCATTGAGAAAACTGCTCAGTCAACAACATCTCTCGTGTGATGCCCCGCCGTTCGATCTCGCTGCTCAGTGCATCCCACAGGGAAACAATCTTCTTCAACCGTTCAGTATCTGTCTTCTTCATGCGATACGGATACCCTCCTTCATCACGGACTCATAAAAAGGCGTTCCCGTATTGACCTCCCGCATCTCAAACACATCGGCATTCCGCCCAGTCATTTCACGCAAGTCCTCGGCCAGTGCGAAGATATTACGGGGCACAAAGTCTTTTCCGCCCACGATAATGATGTCGATATCAGAATCGGGTGTGGCGTCACCACGGGCATACGATCCGAACAACAGCGCATATTCCGCGTGGTAGCGTTTCAGCAATTCCTTCACGACGGCTTTGACCTCACTGAGCGACAGCGTACTCATAGCGGTGGCACCTCCTTTAACCTGTTCTGCCATTATTATAGCCGACACACCTGAGAATAGCAATCAGCTTTTACAAATTACCCTCATTCATACTCGATCCCCGGCACCTCCAGCCAATGCGTCCAGCCGCGACCTTCCAGCTGCGTCTTGACCACGCCGTATTTGGTACCCATGGCCTCAACGACTTCACCATTGCCGATATATACGCCGATGTGTCCGGGCTTCCACACCGCCAGCCCCGGCGTATCCGGCATGGTCGCGATCTCACCCTTGCGCGTGGCGCTGTAGTACATCTCGTTTGCGCCGACGTCCGGCATCCCATGTGTACCGTAGTCGATGGTCATGGTGTCGGTGGACAGCCAGCCGTAGCCCTTGATGAGTCCTACACAGTCGGCAGTGTGTCTGCCCAGCCAGTTGGCGCGGATGAAGTCCGCGTACTTTCCTACGCCATCCGGATACTGCGTCAGCTTGTACTGCAGCAGCTCCGGCGTCAGCGTCTGCCCGTAGGTGCCCCACACATAACCCCAGCCGGAGTTCTATGCGTTGGTGACGTAGACTACAAGGTCGGCGGCATTCTTCGTAGTCGGGTCGGTGAGCATGGATGCGTCCAATTCGATCGGCACACTGCCGCCCGGCTCATACGTGCCGTTGAAGGTATCGCCGCCCATACTGCCCATGACCATGGCGTAGATATCCACAGCATTGGAACGCTCCTCGTCAGTCACCACGCTGCCGCGCCATGTAGAGAGCTTTTCGTAGACTTCTGCCATCGGAAGAGGTACGGTCACCTCGTATGTTTCCTCCACCAGTTCCTCCGTGCCGTCCTCCTGTACCACCGTTACCATGCGCGTCCGTGTTTCCGTTTTATAAAAACAGTCCACGAAGCGGTCTGCGGCAGCACGGGTCGGCGCGTTGTCGCCGAAGCAGAGGGCAAAGAAAACAGCCTTGACCTGTACCGGGTCAAGGCTGCCTTCCTCGGCTTTCTGATTGACATAGACTGTCGCCGAATCCAAAAGCGAGAATGCCTCCTGCATCTCCGTGATGTGCGCTCGGTATTCCGCAGGAACCTGGCTCGACAATTCCGCGCCATAGAACGCTGCGGATACCACGGCGTTGTTGTGCTGGGACGCGCCATCGCCGAAGCAGCACAGGAACACCACCAGCAGGATCAACGGCGACAAGAGCAAGGCCAATACCCAACCGATGGTCTTTCGGCCATCCTCATTTGTCAACAAGGCAGCCGCTACTCGTGCCAATACGGGCGCGGCCATCACTTTCCACCTGCCGTTCCGAACAATACCGCCTTATGGTCCGGTGCTATGACCTTCAGATGATACCTCTCCGCGCCGCACTTAAACAGGCATTCGCCTCGCCGTGCGCGCCGGATGAGCTCGAACTCCGCCTCGTCCAGCTGCAGCATATCCATGTAGAACCGCCTGCCAATGGAGCCGGGATTGAACAGGAACTGGTGGGGCGGGATGGCGAACAGCGGCTTGGTCATCTCCCGCACACCCTCCTGATCGAAGTCCTCCAGATTCTGGGAAGCCATCAGCAGGGCGGAGTCCCGCTTCCGCACACGCTTCAAGCAGTTGCGGATATACTCAATGGCCACCGGATTGGACAGCCACAGGTACAGCTCATCCAATGCCGCCACCGTGTTGCCCGCCGTCAGAAGCCTGTCCGACATATACGCCAGCACATTGAACAGCAGGGCGTTCCGCAGGCTCTTGGCCGCCGTCAGTACGCCGCCTACACCGAATACCAGAAACCTGTCGTCGGAGATATTGGTATGTCCGTTGAAGAATGGCGCGTCCGCACCCACGCACAGGGAGTGCAGGCCCAGCAGCACCTCCTGCAGCAGTTCCCGCGTGTACAGGCTGCCATTCCTGTAATTCACCAGTTCATTATTGATGAGCGCATACAGGTCAGAGAGAATGGGATAGTCCTCCGGCGTAAGCCGGCGGAAGTCTGTTTCCTCTGAGATGCCCCATTTACGGTACATCTTGGACAGCATGATCTCAATGGTATCCAACTGCGGGTCGGAAAAGTCCTTGTAGGCGCGAAAGAAGTCCTTTAAGAAGGAGATGTGCCGCGCCAGCAGTGTGGATTTGCGGAAAGCCTCCGGCGCGGACTCGCCCGCCTCTGTGTCCTCGTCCCAACACCGCACCTCCAGCACATTGATACGCTTCTCGCCGCCCATCAGGTCGATAAAGCAGCCGCCCAACTTGCCGCACAGCTCCTCCAGCTCATGCTCCGCGTCCAGTGAGACCACGGATTTCCCCGCCTCCAGCAGGTTGCAGATGAGCAGCTTCATGAGATAGCTCTTGCCCTGTCCACTGTTGCCGAGGATGAGGATATTGGCAGAGGTCTTGTCGCTGTCGCGGCGGTCGAAATCCACCACGATGTTGCTGCCGTACTTATCCTTGCCGATGTAGATGCCGTTGGGGTCTGTCTTGCCGGAGTAGTTGAAGGGGTACAGATTGGCCACGCTGCCAGCGGGCAGTACGCGTTCGAACTCCCGCCCAAGGGCGTTATAGCCTACGGGGCTGACGCAGCAAAAGCCCTGCTTCTGCCGCAGGAGCAGCTTGTCCACATTCAGCTTACAGCGCACCAACTCCGTCAGCACATCGGTCTGAAGCTGCCGCAGGTGCTCCGCGCTGTCCGCCGTCATCTCCAGATACACGGCGCAGTGGAGCAGCGGCTCATGCTCACGGTGCATCTTATGCACCAGCTCCGCCACATCCCGCAGGTTGCTTTCGGCCTCCACTGCCTGCCGCAGCTTGTTAGGATCCGAACCGTCCAGCTTGTTCTTCTTGTTGGCGTTGTCGATGATCCTGTCCTCCTCACCGGGGGATACCTGCCGGCAATATATCCGCAGCGTCACGCCGCTTTTTTCGCCCAAGTGCCGCAGGATGGCCTGAGATTCGGTGCTGGCGGGGTATTCCCGCAGCGCCCAGACGCAGCGGTAGGTATTGCCGAAGATGTAGTGATCCACCTCGAACTTCACCACGCCCGGCGCGATGCAATCCAGAAAGGAGCGGATAAATGCCTCCTGCGGTGAGATCTCTTTTTTGTGAAACGGGTTTTTCATTCCATCCACCTCACCAGCAGAAAAATTCCATGCGTGGCTCCAGCTCCGGTTCGTGGCCGGTAAACTGCTCCGGCTCCCGAAATCGCTGCGTGTACCGATCCAATTGCTCGTCTGTCAGAGAGCAGAAGCCGCCCTCATGGTCATCCCCCACCAGGAAAAACGGCCCGCAGATAATATCATCCTCGAGCCACCGATTGGGCTTCATGCCATTGAGCTTTCCCTCTTCATTGCAGCAGAGGATCACGCCATCCTCCACATATACCGGCTGGAATAGTCCCTGCACCTCCTGCTGAATCGCCTCCAACCCATCCTTCATATCCTTTACATAGGGTGCTTTGCCAGGTTCAGCTTTCAAAATCCGCATTTTCTTCCTCCATTTCCGCCGTCAGCCAATGCGCACCGTCTATGAGGTCAAACACCTCGTGGGTGGCGTCCTGTTCAAAATAAATCGCAAGCAGCTCCAATAGTTCCGCTCCTTCCACTCGGCGAACGGTAAAGCCACTGTCCCGCAGCCGCTGTTCCACTGTTGCGAGGTTGATCGCACCGTCCGTCTTTCTGCGCCGCAGGACAAAGCAGAATTGTCTGGATGATGCCATCATGGTCTGCACATCGTCCAGATGCCGCCGGTCCTGTGCCAGCAGAGCGCGGATAGCGGGATTGCCTTCCTCCTCTGTTCTGCGCCGATAGTAGAGACGGTTATCCTGATAGGACTCCTTAGCGTCTAACGCCAGCAGCTCCACCTCTGCCGAGGTCTTCAGCACATTCAGCAGCGCTGTCACCCTCGTGCGGACACCCGACTCCGGCAGCACGTTCAGGTTAGTAGGCTGCACAAGGTAAAAGGTCAACTCACCGCCTGCCGTCAGTACGCTGCTGTCCGTCACGCGCTCAATGCCCACCAGTTGCTGCGTAGACCTCTTCTTTCTCATACTCGTTCCCTCCATTCGTAGTATTGCTGTCCGAAAAAGAAGAACGCCGCGGCATAGCGCAGGAAATCCAGCATGCTGACGCCGCCGTGCCGAATGCAGAGAAAGGCCAGCGCCGCTGTGACCACCAGCGGAACTACGGTGCCGGCCTGTGTCAGTGCCAGTACCGACAGCAGCAGGCCGACGCCGATGAACGCCACGTCCCGCAGCGTCCACAGCCACAGCATCGGGCGAGCTGTCAGATTTTCTGGGTATAGGTACATAGTTCTCCTCCAAAAGTGAAGCCGCAGGCACACGCCTGCGGCTCTGCATGTTGTTATTCCGCATCCACTGCGTCGTTCAGCTCCCGCTCGATGAGACCGAGAATGAAGTCCTTCTGCTTCAAGCCGTGCTTGGCAAGGTAATCCTTCAGGAGGTCAAAGAGCTCCTCCGGTACCTGAAAGGCGATGGTGCGATTGGTATTGCCCATGTTTTTTGCTCCTCCTTCAAAGTGTTTGTTGAGTATATCCGTGATGTAGTCTGCCAGCGTCTGTCCACGCTGCTCCTGCTCCGCACGCAGCCGCTGGTGCAGCGACAGCGGAATGGGTGCGCAGAGGTTTTTCTTTTCCTCCATGGTGTGCTCCTTTCCGCCTCCCTCCGAGGCAAGCAAAGCATAGCCGAAGCGCAATGGGAAAGCTATTGACAAGTACAACGAAGAAGCAGGCGCAAACGAAGCACAATGGACAAGTTATGTTTAATCGCTTCCCCGTATGGCGTCCGCCATACACTTCATCACGAAATCCACGCAGGGGATGGCCACACTGTTATGTGAAGCTCAACATAACAGCGTTTATTTAATCATGGTCGTTATGAGAAGAACAGATGTGAAAACTGCGCCAGGAG
>ERZ827522.602-NODE-602-length-43440-cov-24.519235_pt1 | contig 43440 bp, 80 predicted proteins | sample MGYA00519580_ERZ827522 | MGnify/ENA primary metagenome ERZ827522 (study PRJEB31778, sample SAMEA3449340) | human gut metagenome | biome: human gut; feature: human-associated habitat; material: faeces | place: United Kingdom | collected 2010/2012 ... | reverse complement strand
CCTACGAATGCACGGGCATCGAATATGACCTGCTTCGTATCATCGACGACGAAGGGGAAGATTACCTTTATTCCGCGTCCGCCCCTGCGCCGCTCAACGGCGAAACGCCGCCTGGCAAATGGGAAATTGTCGAAGATGATGTGAACGGTACGCTTACGAGATTGCTTGAAGGTGACTGATATGATTGACGAAAAGTTAAAAACAGCCATTGAGCGGGCGCTTGCGGCTGGTTTCCGTGTAGAACTCCTACGGGATAAGGAAGGAAATATCATTGTGCAGACAATTCAGCGAAAACGGCTGAAAACTGAATAGATTCCCACGGCGTAAATGTTCGCCGGGAAGGGCTGAATGGAGCCAACTGACTACGATTTGTTGTCGGTTGGCTCTTTTTATTTATCAACACTGTCCGACAGGACGTTAAACAAGGAGATTTTTATGGCAGAACAAACCAACGTGCAGGGCACGGAAAACACTGCGCAAGAGCAGGAAAAAACGTTTACTCAGGCTGACGTTGACAAGATGATTCAGTCGAGGCTTGACAGAGAACGGAAGAAATACCCCAGCGAGGAAGAGATTACCGCATACCGGACATGGAAAGACAGCCAGCAGACCGAACAGGAACGGCAGGCAAAGCAGGCAAAAGACCTTGCAGACAGTAAGGCGGCACTGACTGCATTGCAGGCTGAAGCCGAACAGCTCAAACGGGACAAATACGTCCTGAGCAAGGGCTTGAGCGGCGAGGACGCTGAGTTTATCGCATTCAAGGCTACAAAGATGGTCACTGACAAGATCACGTTCGAACAGGCTGTCGACGAGCTTACAGCGAATCGCAAGAAGGCGACGTTCGACTGGACAGCACCGGCAGGCGGTGGAAACAAAGAAACAAACATGAACAGCACGATGAACGCCCTGATTCGGGGCGCTCTGAAATAACGAAAGGAGAATCATATGCCGAATATTATTGACAGAAATGCACTTTCCGGGCTTATCCCGGAACCCGTAACCCGTGAGATCATGCAGGGCGCTATCGCGGAATCCGCAGTCCTTCGCATGGGTAAGAGACTGGCGAATATGTCCAGCAAGACGCAGACCATCAACGTCCTCGACGCGCTTCCCTCTGCGTACTTCGTCAACGGCGAAGCAACCGATACCGGAGCCGGAGAGGCTTTCAAGCAGACCACGAAGATGGCGTGGGACAAGAAGAAAATCTATGCCGAGGAAATCGCGGTTATCGTCCCCATCCCCGAAGCAGCACTGGATGACGCAGATTATGACATCTGGGGCGAGGTAAGACCCAGACTGACCGAAGCTTTCGGCAAGGTAATTGACGCTGCCATCCTGTTTGGCACGAACAAGCCCACCACGTGGCGCGATGGCGTCGTTCCTTCCGCTATCGCTGCTGGTAACGGAGTTGCGGCAAGCTCTGATGTATTTACCGACATCATGGGCGAAGGCGGTCTTATCGCGAAGGTAGAACTTGACGGCTTCAACCCGAACGGCGTTATGGCCGCAATCCAGATGCGCGGCAAGCTGCGCGGGCTGAAGGACACGACAGGTCAGCCCATCTTCAAGTCCGACATGCAGGGCGCAACGCGCTATGGTTTGGATGGTATGGATATGTACTTCCCGATGAACGGCGCATTTGACCCGGCACAGGCACAGATGATCGTCGGTGACTGGACGCAGCTGGTATACGCCATCCGTCAGGACATGACCTTTAAGATCTTCACCGAGGGTGTCATTCAGGACCCGAGCACGAAGGCAATCACCTACAACCTCATGCAGAACGATATGGTCGCTCTCCGTGCGGTCATGCGTCTCGGCTGGGAAATCGCAAACCCGGTCAACGCTTACAACGTTGACATTGCCAACCCGTTCCCGTTCTCTGTTTATGGAAAGACTGGCACAGTATCTACGGTGACTGTATCCCCTGCTACTGCAACCGTGAAAAAGGGAGCGAGCAAGGCGTTTGCGGCTTCTGTTGCTGGTGAAGGCATCGTGAGCGGCGATGTCGAGTGGAGCCAGAGCGGCGCGAAGTCTTCCATTTCGGAAAACGGTATCCTGACGGTCGCTTCCAACGAGACGTCCGCGAGCATTACCGTTACCGCAAAGTCCAAGCAGGACAGCACGAAGACCGGAACGGCCACTGTGACGGTAGGTTCGTAACAGAAAGGAGCTGGCGCAATGATATACGCCGATTATGAGTACTACTGCGATATCTACAAGGGAACGGTAGACGCTGACAGCTTTTGCAGATTGGCGACACGCGCCAGTTCCTTCCTTGACTACTACACGCAAAACCGAGCAAAGGATTTTGCAGAGCTGGATGCTATGAAAATGTGCTGCTGCGCCTTAGTCGACCAGTATATGCTGATCGACACGGCACAGGAGCTTGCCAGAAAGAATGTGTCCGCCGGGCTTGCATCTGACGAAGGAGAATTGCAGAGCGAGACTGTAGGCGGCTATTCCCGGACGCTTCGCAGCGGCGGCGATTCTTCCGTAGCTGCATTGAAAGCGGCTTCCGAGGCGAAGAACGCCCTTGCAAGCGTAGCACGTGAATATCTAGCCCATACCGGGCTTCTCTACAGAGGCAGGTGTTTTGCATGTACGCCCCCCACACTGTAACCATCTATAACGTCACGCAGGAGCAAGACCAGAATTTCAATGACACGCAGAAGCGCTATATCACAGTGATTCGCGGCGTAATGCTCCAAGCGTCGAAAGCTGCCAATGTCCGCGCGAGCGGGCTTGAAGGCGCAGATGCGGTGAATCTGTACATTCCGTTTTCCTCGCCAGCCGTAGACGGCGTGACAGGCGCGGTGAAGCGCTATGTCGGACCGCAAGAGTTCTGGCGAGCAACTGATAAAAGCAAAATCTGGACGCTATCCACGGACGGTAACGGAGGCACTACCTTCTTTGTGAAAGGTGAAGTAGTCGAGCCGGACAAGACGGAAGAACAGATTGAGATGTTTTACGACGATGTGTACAAAGTGACAAAGGTGGACATGAAGGACTTCGGCAGTCCTTCCATGCGGCACTGGCAGGTCGGAGGCACATGATGCTGAAATTCAGTGTGAAAACCGACGGCTTTGACGAGCTTCAGGAGGCTATAGCACGGGCTTGTACAAAAGCCGAACACATTGTTGCTGTACAGGTAGAAAAGGACACAAGCCCGTATGTGCCGTTCCTGACGGGCTCTCTCGACCAGAGAACACAGGTGGACGGTAATGCGATCATCTATCCGGGACCGTATGCAAGATTTCTGTATTACGGAAAAGTCATGGTTGGCCCGGAGACTGGCAGCACATACGCGCCAAAGGGCGGGACGAAGGTTCTGACAGACAAAAATCTTGTGTTCACGACATCCGGACACGCGCAGGCACAATCACACTGGTTCGAGGCTTCAAAGGCTGAGAATCTTGACAAATGGATTCGAGTTGCAGATAAGGCGGTGAAAAATGGGCTCTGAAAAAGAAAAAAAGCTTGTTTCTTCCGAGGAAGAACAGGACATATCCAGAAAAATGATGGTCTGGGTAAACTCGTTTTCGGATGACGATCTCCCGGCTGCAACCATCAATTATGAGTTCCTCGCCGCCGATTCCGCAAGCGTGGCTCTGTCCGTGATTCAAGGTGCGTACATCACAAAAAGGTACTTGCTCGGCGGGCATGAGGCAGAATACCAGTTCAAAATTATCGCCCGCATCTTCCCGGGCAGCAGCAACGACAAGCGCCTGAAAGCCGACGCAGTTTTGAACCGCTTCGGGGATTGGGCAATGCAGAATTATCCGTCTTTGGGTGACGGCATCCGCGTCCGGCGTATGGACGTATCCAGCCGCGCGGCGATGTTCGCCCGATACAATGATGGAACAGAAGACCACCAAATTTTAATGAAGATGACTTACGAGGTGATATAAATGGCAGAAACTACTTTTAACACCACGAGCGGCCAGCCGGTAGACAGAGAATTACTCATCGCGTACCTGAACACGGGTTCCGCGACTGCGCCGGTTTGGTCGCCTTTTGGCACTCGAGTCACGGATTCGAGCATGGAATACGACTGGCAGGAGGATTCCAGCAAGGATATCCTCGGCACGACCAGAACAACAATGAAGAAGCCGATCATTACGCAGAGCTTTGAGCCGTGCGAACTCGACGCGGGCGACGCTGCGCTTACGAAGATCTGGAACCTTGCGGTCAAAGATCAGGACGCCGCAGCTCTTGCGAACCAGGATGTGCTTATCGTCCACCATTACGCGGGAACGGCCAAGACAGCGGCGTTCGCCGAACGGTACGATGCGACGATGGTCAAGCCCTCGAGTCTCGGCGGCGAAGGCGGCGGCTATGTCGGCATGCCTATCGACGTCACGCTTGGCGGCAACAGAACCACGGGCACGGCGGCGGTCGGCGCTGGCGGCACGGTAACATTTACAGCGGATTCGGAATAAGGGGGAGCAATAGATGGCAGAAATTAGATTTGACACCGGCATAGTGGCGTTTAACATCAACGACGCTGTGACGATTGAATTCAACCCTACGGACAGCGAAGTTGTAGAGAAAATTTACAACACATTTGAAGAACTGGACAAAAAGCAGGACGCGTACAAGGCAGAAGTTGAGCGCTGCGCAGACAAAAAGGAAATTTTTGAGATTGCGCGCCGTAGAGACCAAGAAATGCGCGACATGCTGGATGGACTCTTCGGGAAGCCGATCTGCGCGCCCCTGTTTGGCACGATGAACGTCTATGCAATGGCCGACGGTCTTCCTGTCTGGTGCAATCTGATGCTTTCCGTCATTGATCAGATCGATACGACGTTCTCCCGCCAGAAGAAACTTACTGACCCGAGAATCAAGAAGTATACGGAGCGATGGAAAAAGTAATCTGGTCGCTGCCGACCTCGGTTGATGTAAACGGAACAGAATACGGAATTCGGTCGGACTATAGAGCGGTGTTGGATATCCTCACCGCTCTTACCGATAACGAGTTGGATGACCATCTCAAGGCCGAGGCGGCACTAGAGATTTTTTATCCCGGTTTCGACGAAATGCCTCCAGGAGACTATCAGGAGGCCCTAAATCAATGCTTCCGGTTTATTGACCGGGGGCAAGATCGGAAAGAGAAGAAACACGAACCTGCATTGATGTCGTGGGAACAGGATTTTGACATCATTATTGCTCCGATCAACCGGATTGCCGGGTGTGAGGTGCGGGCGCTGGAATATCTACACTGGTACTCGTTTCTGAGCTTCTATCAGGAGATCGGTGACTGTCTCTTTGCTCAAGTTGTCCGCATACGCGATAAAAAAGCGCACGGGAAGTCTCTGGATAAACAGGACAGGGAATTCTACCGGAAAAACAGGGATATTATCGATCTGAAAACGACGTATACAGAGTCCGAAAAGGACGTTCTGGCCGCATGGGGCATTTCAAAATAAGGTGGTGAGAAAATGGCAGATGGAAGAATCGTTGTTAAAGCAGAGGTCGACGCAAAAAACGCGCAGAAGGAGCTTGATAAACTGACAGCGAAAATCGACAAGATGGAAGCTGATCTGAAAAAAAGCACCGGTGAGCAGAGTGGCTTGAAATCTCAGCTTGACGCAGCGAAAGAATCTGCAAAACAGGCAGAAAATGCGCTGAAATCGTTGCGGGCGGAATCTGAGCGGCTTCGGCAGATCACGTCTGGCGAGGTGTCTGCGTCTCCGGATGCTTATATCACAGCATACGGGCGGCAGACGGAAGTCGCAGCGCAAATCAAAGAGCAGGAAGCAATCTTAAAAGAACAGGACAAGATCGTTGAGAGTTTGGACGGGAAATATGCAAAAATCACGGACAAAGTGATCGCGCAGACTTCTGCTTTGGACGCTGCGAAGCAAAAAGCCGGAGAACTCACGGAGCAAATCACAAACGCAAGCGGCGCGACAGAGCGAATGGAGACCGCCGCGAAGAAGGTTTCCGACAGCATGAACACGTTCAGTAAGCGTGTTTCCGGGCTTTTTAAGCGCGTTCTTGTTTTCAGCCTGATTACTCGGGCACTGCAAAGTTTACGGACTTGGCTCGGGAAAACAATCATGAAAAATGAGGAGGCACGGGCTGCGGTCGCAAGACTGAAAGGCGCGTTGCTGACGCTGGCGCAACCGATTCTTCAAGTCGTAATTCCGGCGTTTATAACGCTCGCTAACGTACTGACTCGCATCATAACATTGCTGGCTAGGATCGTGTCTAAGATTTTTGGAACGACTTACGAAAAGTCGGCAGCGGCTGCAAAGTCTCTATATGACGAGCAAGAGGCGTTAGAAGGCGTCGGGAGCGCGGCGAAAAAAGCTGGGAAGTCGATGGCAAGCTTTGACGAAATCAATCAGCTGTCGAGCAATTCGGACGAAAGCGCGGGCGGCATCGGAGGTGCTGGCGCGTCTGGTGGGATTGCACCGAATTTCGCATCTAAAATCAAAGACCAGATCACCGCGATTACGGAACTGTTTCTTGGTGCAGGGCTTTTGGCGCTTGGTGCAATCTTGACATTCTCCGGCGCAAACATTCCGCTCGGGCTTGCGTTGATGGCAATTGGAGCGTTGGCAATCTACGATGCTGTGACGGAAAATTGGGGCGGAATCGCTGAACTGCTGCAAGGGCAGATCGGTAAAATCACAGCCATTGTGAGCGCGGCGCTTTTGGCACTTGGCGCCATTTTGCTATTCAGCGGTGCAAACGTTCCTCTCGGTTTAGGACTGATTATCGCGGGCGCTATTGGGCTTGCAGCTGTAGCAGCCGCTAATTGGGAAGGACCAGTCGCAGAACTAAAGGCGGTTATCACGGAACTGACGCTAATCGTAAGCGGTGCACTGCTGGTAATTGGCGCAATTTTGACGTTTACCGGGGCAAATGTGCCTCTTGGCATAGGGCTTATGATAGCGGGCGTAGCTGGGCTTGCCGCAGCCGCTGCGATCAACTGGGGCGCTGTTAAAAAGTTTGTTCAGGAAAATGTTTACGAAATCATGGCAGTTGTGAGTGCGGCGCTGCTCGTCATTGGCGCGATTCTCACGTTTTCCGGTGCAAATTTACCGCTTGGCATCGCACTAATGGCGGCGGGTGCTGTTGGACTTGCAGCTGTTGTAGCAATTAACTGGGGCAGCATTAAACAGGCATTGCAAGGACCAATAGGAGTTGTAACAGCGCTTGTAAGCGCGGCATTGCTTGCATTGGGCGCTGTGTTAGCGTTTTCCGGCGCAAATATTCCACTCGGTATTGCTCTAATGGCAGCGGGGGCAGTTGGATTGAGGGCAGCAATCACGGCAAACTGGGACACGATTCAAAGCAAACTGCGCGGTCCGCTCGGCGTAATAACTGCTTTACTTGGCGTATCTTTGCTTGTGCTTGGCGCGGTTCTCCTGTTTACAGGTGCCGGAATTCCTCTTGGTCTTGGGTTGCTGGCGGCAGGCGGTGCAAGTCTTGCAGCGGCGATTGCCCCAAATTGGAATTTCATTATAGACAAAATCAAATCCTGTTGGGCAGCGGTAAAAAGCTTCTGGGATAAAAACATTGCGCCCGTGTTTACGTCGGAATGGTGGGCAAACCTTGCAAAGAATGCCTTAAACGGTTTTATCGGCGTGTTCGAAGCGGCAATTAACGGAATCATTGATGGAATTAACTTCCTCATTTCCTGCTTGAATAAAATTCACATTGATATTCCGGATTGGGTGCCGGTTATCGGTGGCAAATCGTTTGGCTTTAATATCCCACCGGTGAGTAAAGTAGCACTCCCGAGGCTGGCAGAAGGCGCAGTCATCCCTCCGAACCGGGAGTTTATGGCGGTGCTGGGCGACCAGAAGAGCGGAACGAACATCGAAACGCCGCTTGAGACAATGGTGCAGGCATTCAAACAGGCTATGAACGAATCCGGCGGACGGTCGCAGACGATCATCTTGCAGCTCAACGGCAGAGAGTTTGCACGGGCTGTCTATAAGGCGAACAACGAAGAGACGCAGCGTGTAGGCGTAAGGCTTGCGGGGGTGAAAGCATGACGAGTGTTTTGACCCTCGACGGAACGGCGTATCCGAACCTGCATGTAACCAGGCTGAAACGCTCTTTTGCGGTTCTGGACGGCGATAATGCGGGGCGCGTGATGACCGGCGCGATGGTGCGCGACATCATCGGTACGTTTTACAACTACAGCGTGGAGCTTGACCCGGTTGGAACTGACCCGGCGGAATACGACAGGTTCTATGAAGCAATCTCCGCACCCGTCGACAGCCATTCCCTAACCGTTCCGTATGCGCAAGGGACATTGACCTTCGATGCGTATGTTGCAAACGGAGACGATGAACTTTTGACAGCTTACGGGCAAAAGAACGAATGGGGCAACCTTACATTTAATTTTGTCGCAATGAAGCCGAAGAGGACGCCGCTATGAGTGTAAAAGTTGTGTATGAAGACGTTGCGGTTGGTTCTGCGGCGGCTGCGAGTGTGACAGCAAGCGAGGCTATGGGTATTTCAAAAACCTCGCTTCTGCCCTTCGGGGCGTTCGAGGGGCCAGTGGCAACGACGGAGCAGAATCAATGGGTGCTGAACGGCACGCGAAAGCTCAAGCCAAAATCTGAGCCAGTCGGCTTCTGGTCGACACCTCGGAGCGGCGCAGACTGTACGTTCCAAACACCTCCTACCATTGAGATATCTCTTGACGGGCAGTTTACGTCCCTCGGCATCTACTTCAAATTTGACGGGGAAACCGGGGACTATTGCAGCGACCTCGATCTTTCGTGGTACAACGGGAGCACGGAGCTTGCCGCGCAGAAGTTCTTTCCAAACTCCGGAAATTACTTCTGCGAGAGAACTGTAGAGCTGTACAACAAAATCAAGATTCAGTTCAACAAAACGAATCTGCCAAACCGACCCATTAAAATCTCCCTGATTCTTTTCGGCATCGTTCGAGAGTTCGAGCGGCAGGAGCTTCGGAGCGTTGAGGCGACCGAAGAACTGAACATCATATCCGACGAGCTGGCGATTAACACGCTGGATTTCACGCTGGACAGCATGGAAGATATTGATTTTATTTTCCAAGAGAAGCAGCCCGTTTATGCGTACAACGGAAAGACGAAAATCGGCACGTTTTACATCGATGAATCTACCCGCGTAAGCAAAAACGTATACAACGTTTCCTGCATCGACGCTTTGGGGATTCTGGACGAAGACCCATTCTCAGCTGTTGTTTATTCCAAAGCAAACGCGAAAACGGTTTTAGAAAGTATCCTCGGCGGGTATTTCGTTTTGGAGCTTTCGGAGGAACTACAGACCGAGAAGCTAACAGGATACATTCCTGATTGCACGCGAAGGGAAGCTTTGCAGCAGGTGGCGTTTGCACTTCGAGCTGTGGTGGACACCAGCGGAACAGGAAACGTGAAGGTATGGAGACTGTCTGAGGAAACGCCGACGGTGATTCCTATGAACCGGCTCTACGTCGGCGGCGAAGTCAGCCAGTCTGCCATCGTGACCGAGGTAAGAGTTACCGCGCACACATACAGCACGTCCGGCAGCGGCAGCGATACGGTTGAGGTCGGCGGGAAGACCTACCACCACACGACGGCAGTTACGACGAAATCGAACCCGAACGTCACGGCGTCCACGAAGCCGAATGTCATAGAGGTCAAGGATGCGACGCTGGTAAACGTCTCGAACGTTGCAGCGGTGACGCAGCATGTTTTCGACTACTACATGCGCCGCCAGACGCACGGCGTGAAAATTGTCATGGACAAGGAAATGCCGGGCGATTATGTGACGACCACGACGCCGTGGGAAGACCAGATCACCGGGACGATAACGAGCATGACCATTAAACTGAGCGGCATCGCGGCGGCTGATTGCGAAATCGTCGGAACGGGGGCTTCTGCATGAGAATTATGAAAACCTTAATCACCGACCGGACGCAGGCAGACGCTTCTTACGCAGAATCTTTGTACAAGAAGACTTGGGCGAACTTCACCGAACAGGAAAAGGCTGACTTCGCGGCGGGGCTGAAAGGCTCTTATAAGGCGTCTGACCTGAACCGCGTCGGTGCTGCTTTGATTACCATTCGTGACCGGCTCAGAACGCACGACATCGACGTTCCGGCAGAGGTACGGGAAGATTACGTTATGAACGAAATCCCAGACAAAGCCGTCATGGACGCTTATATCGAATCCGCGAACGCCGTATACGACGCAGTTGTCAATTCTGCCCCGCGCCCTCCGGCAAAAATCAACGACCTAGATTGGGAGGGCGCGAACAACATTGAAAAGACGATCATCGCCGTAGATGACGTGTTGGAGAGCCGGGAGGTCGGCTGGGTTTACGCGGATGCGGAATTATATGCAGGAGACATGGGGGGATAACATGAAAGACCGAACGCCAAAATTTCCGGGGCGGGTAAAGCTCAAGCCCGTTGCGGGACAGACAGATACTTACGACATGACGCGTGCAGACGACCCGGACGATACCGGAACGCCGTTCAATACGCGCACAATGCTCCAAGATTCCACGGGGCGCTTTCTCCGCTTGCCGTATGCGAACCCGTTTGTCGACGACGCTTTCCGGCATATTCCAGACAGAATTGAGCCCATTGGGACTGTGAAGACCTCTCCGGCGCTGAGTCTGGGCGACGCGTGGCTCCCGTGCGACGGAAGTACGGTGACTTTTGAGCATTATCCGCAGCTGTGCTCCGTGCTTAGGAACACTAGCGGCGCTGTGGAATGGGCTTCGAATACGTTTCTGACCTCTTACGATGTCTCAAATGTCTCAAATGCGGTATATTTTAACGGCCTGTGGTTTATCTGCACACAAGTTGGAAACAACTACAAAATTCTTAAATCAACCACGTTGGAAGGGACGTTTTCGGAAGATGCAACATTCACTGGAAGTGCAACTACATTCGAAGGGATGACTTGCTCGTTAGCTGCGTCTGACCACTATTGCGTATGTGTGTTTTGCACAGGGAAAGACATCAAAATCGCAGTGAGGGAAAAAGAAAACGCGAACTGGACGCAAGTGAATGTTTCGCTTCCTCCCGAACGCAACGGAAGCGGGTTCTACGGTATTGCACAATGTAATGGGAGATTTGGATTCTCGTTTGCAAGATATGAAACCGATGAAAATGATACTGACCATACATATGCGGTGTTTTCTGACACACCGTTGATTCCTGAGAGTTGGGTGTATTCGCTGATTACAAAAACTTCAAGCACCGTTTGGAACCAGTTTATTGGATATAAGTTCTCGAGCGCCAATGGGAAATGGTTTCTTTCAGCAATTCGAAAAAACATATATAGTGGTGCAACTGGGAAAATAGAACTGTATTTTGCAAACGGAGCAGAAACGAGCTTCAAAAAACTAGAACCGCCAGTCCCGGAAGATGCCGTAAAAAGAATATCTGCGTCAGAAGTTGTGTTTCTGTCTGGCACATATTATTTCTTGGTAACTGTTTATTCTCGGATTGAAGCCGAAGTGTTTTATGACCCGAAATCGACCGTCTATTATTCCCAGAATCTAACGAACTGGGAAGCTAGTGTTATCACGGGAGAAAGCAAACCGGCAGCCGCTTGCATGTGTCATGCAGCAGCGACAGATACGACGTTGTTGGTTGCTACACAAACTGATGTCTGGACAACCTCCAGCCCAAATGACGGGTTTAACAAGGCCTCTGTACAAGCAAATACCATTTCTGGTATATCGTTGTACGGAATGACAGCAGCAGCGTCTTACAAGAGCGGCGTTACGTACCATGACTATACCCATGATGCGCGAAGTCTCCCTACAATCTCCCTGTCGGACGACACGACGACGTTTATCAAGGCGAAGAACGAGCTGGATGTTTTTGAATCACAGGCTGGGGGTGATTAAGTGTTTCAGAAAATCGCGAACGCTTTATCGGTGGAAGTAGAGGGAACTGACCTGACGAAAGCGACGAAGCTTGAGTTTTACGTAAGGCAGGGATGCTCCTTCTTTCAGTACGAACCTACAGTAATCGACGAAACGCACCTGCTTGTAAAAATCCCGTATGCAGACGCAATGCGGCTGCAAGCAAGCACTGTGAGACTACAGCTTGCCTTAACGGATGGCGACGGAAACCCGATGGCGGCTGAAATCGTGCAGACGGACGCAAAGCGGTTTTTGAAGGAGGCGGGATATGATTAAAATGACGCTTTCCCAGCCGGAGATCAAGATGAAGATTGCCCCGGCGAAGGTGGTTTACACGGGAGACAGCAAGCCGTATGAGGGCGTATACGACGTAACGCCGAAGACTTATGAGCCGGTGGTCTTGCCGACCAGAAACCGGCTTTTGTCCCGCGACGTGAACGTCGCAAAGATTCCACAGTACGAAGTATCCAACGCCGCCGGTGGGCTGACGCTCATCATGGGCGACGAGTATATGAACAGTTAGGAGTGAGCATATGGCAAACAAGTATGTAAACAAACTGATCGTCGGCACGGATGTCAAGCTCGACCTGTCGGGCGATACCATCGTCGCAAGTGACCTCAAAAAGGGCGTCACCGCGCACGACAAGTCCGGCGCGCCGATCGTTGGCTCGAACGAGTTTGACGTAAACTCGCAGGACGCGACCGCCGCCGTGGCGGAGGTGCTCAAGGATAAGACATTTTACGCGCGCGGCTCGAAGCTGACCGGCACCATGCCGGATAACGGCGGCCAGACGCTGGACATTGCCGACAAGGACGAAGAACCTGCCATTCCGATGGGCTTCCACGACGGCTCCGGCAAGTCGCGCATCAAGCCCACAGAGAAGGCAAAGCTTATCCCCGGCAATATCAAAGCCGGCGTGTCCCTTCTCGGCGTGGTGGGCAGCTACGGCGGCGAGGCGGTCAAGGCACAGGCAAACAAGAACGTCACGCCGAGCTTTGCCGAGCAGGTCGTGACGCCGGATGATACATATGACTATCTGTCGCAGGTGACTGTCGCGGCGATTCCCGTCACCTACACCGACAACGCCGCAGGAGGGCAGACGCTCCAGATCGGAGGCTGAGATGGCAGTCAACAAAGTCGCCCTTAACGGCGAAATCAAGCTTGACCTGACCGCCGACACCGTAACGCCGGAGACGCTTCTCAAGGGGAAGACGGCGCACAACGCGGCGGGCGAGCTGATTACAGGAGTGTATGAGCCTATGAACATCAAACAGTACACCGGCACGCTGCTTGCCTCGGGCTGGGCTGCGGATTCGCACGGCTACCAGTCGCAGACGATCACGATCACGGGATTGAAAGCATCCTACGACATAGACCCTCAGTGGGACGTGGCGCTCTCCGGCACGGACCCAGATGCGGACGCAGCACTTTTGGAAGGCTTTGCGCTAATCCACAACTACGTAACTGGCGCGAACTCTTTGACCGCACAGTGTATTGGCAAAGCGCCGACGGTGAATGTCCCCGTGAAGGTGGTGGTGTTCGGATGAGCGGAAGAAGTCCAAGATGGTTTACTGGAATTAAGCCTTCATATGAGGCAAATTTTTCGGATAATACCTGGGAACAGATCATTGCTATCTGCCAGAAAAAGGTTGTCCCCTCAACGTGGAAGATTGGAGATCAGAAGGCGATGATGATTGGCTCCACGGACTATCTGGTTGACATTATCGGTATCAATCACGACGACTATTCCGATGGCTTCGGCAAAGCCCCGTTTACCTTCCAGTTGCACGACTGCTACGGAAAAAACGAAATGGAGGGCAGCAACACAAACAGAAACGGTTGGGCTGGCTGCGCCATGCGGCAAACACATCTTCCTGCCATCTTGGTTCAATTGCCGCTGGAAGTGCAAAATGGCATCCAGAATGTGAATAAACTGACATCTGCGGGCAACAAAAGCACCACCATCGTAACAACGGCAGACAAACTGTTTTTTCCAAGCGATGTGGAAGTGTTTGGTGATGTTGATTCTTCCGCGCCAGGCGAAGGTAAACAATATCAGTATTACAAAGAAAACGGAAGCAAAATAAAAATGCTAGACGGCGCGGAATCCAGATGGTGGACACGTTCCCCGTCTATAAACGGCACCACAAATTTTATCTTCGTATCATCCGCCGGCACTAAGGGAACTATCCGGGGCGGCGCTGCGCTTGGCGTGCCATTTTGCTTCTGCTTCTAGGGGGTGCATCAATGGGAATGTTTTTACGAAGGGGACTTCCCAGCAAATTCATGGTAATTCTGAGCGTCCCTGTTTCTTACAGCAGTACCTATTCCATGTATGCCGTAGTTAACGGCGAAAAACTAACGGATGCTGCAGCACTGACGTTTCATTCTGGAAGTAAAGTTCCGATCACCATATCATATAAGGCACGAAACAGCCGCGGCAACGTTATTTTGAACGGTGTAACTGTATCAAACGAAAAAGAAGGTACTTACGAATTTGTAGCCACAACAAACACACGCATTTTGTTCGAACAAAAGAAAACATATGACGGAAACGGCAACGTTGTGTGGACACCGACCTGCACCATCACGGAAAATTGATTTAGGGGGTTATTTAATGTACATCACACACAACAATCAAACATACGCGAACGTCCGGGTATACAGCACCTCCGGCTCGGCCCGGTTTACGGGCGATTCTCTTTCGGGGGTGGCAGCGCTGACCGGTCCCGTCGGGGTCTTCGCGGACAACGGCTTCCAGATGCAGACCTATACGCCGGGAGACTTTCTCCGGCAGGACATCGAGGATGGGAACTGGCTGCTGACGAATACGCCGCTGCCGACGCCGCAGCCAGTCGTTGCAACGCCTGTTGCCTACGATCTGAACACGTCCACGGCGTTTGCGGTGAAGCTGCTCATGAGCGAGAAAAAGCCCGAGACGGCAGACGAGATTATTAAATGTTCGGCGCTCTGGGACGAGTGGGAGCCCGGAAAGCACACGGTCGATGAGATCTTTACCGTAGGCGGCGACCCGTGGAAAGTCTACCAGAGCTACGACAACGCCGTCTATCCGGACATCGCGCCCGGAAACCAGGCATGGTACACGTTCAATAAGCCGCTCCACGGCACGACAAGGGAAACTGCGCGGGAGTTTATTCAGCCGCAGGCGGGTACGGTCGACATCTATCACACCGGCGAGTGGTGCATCTTCGAGGGCAAGGCGTGCAAGGCAAAGAGAGATACCAATTTCAGCCCGAAGGATTATCCGGCGGACTGGGAAGTTGAGGAATAACGGACTGCCAATGGCAGGAAAGGAGCATGCATGAATGAAGTAGAAATGGAACACAGAATCACTGCCGTTGAAAAGCTTGCGAAGGGAAATGAACGGCGCATCGGAGATTTGGAATCCGACAACAAAGCCTTGCTGGACTTATCAACGTCCGTCGCGGTCATGGCAGAGCAGATGAAGACCATGAGCAGCAAGGTCGACAGCATGGACACTGCCGTCAAACGCCTCCAGAACGTCCCAGCGAGCCGCTGGGAGGGGCTTATCAAGGCAGCCGTGACAGCGATCGTCGCTGGGCTGGTAGGCTACGCGCTGGCTCTGGCGGGGCTGGGAGGCTGATATGCGAGTAAAGGGCAAGTGGAGCAAAGGCGAGATGGCGCGCACCATCGTCATCTATCTGCTCAGACTCCTGACGATGGTGCTGATCTGGGCGTGTGCGCTGAAAACCATCGCTGTCCTTATCGCAGTTGGACACAACCCGGAGCTGGGTACGTCGGTCGACCTGTCTGATGTACTCGGCTACGCCGGGGGCGCAGCAGTCTCAGAGCTGGGCTTGCTGGCTTTCAAGAGAGTATTCGCAAAAAAGAATGAACCGGTAGAATGAAAGGGGTACATAATGGATAATATCAAAAAGCGGCTGGGTAACCTGCTCAGCGTCAAGTCTCTGGTCACGCTGGTGCTGACCGGCGTGTTCGCCTACATGGCAGTCGTGGGCAAAATCTCGCAGGACTTTATGACGATCTACGCCGTAATCATTGCGTTTTATTTCGGGACCCAGTCCCAGAAGACGCAGGACGTGCTGGACAGTGCGGGCACGCCGCAGGAGGGCGAACAGAAATGATGAAAGCATCCGAGCTTGTGCGCAGGCACATTGACGTTGCGAAGAACTACAAGACCGTCTACATGTGGGGCTGCTTCGGCTCACCCGTGAGCGAAACGATCATTGACGAGAAATCCGCACAGTACCCGGACTGGTACACCGGCGGCAGAGTCACATATCTGCGCAGCCTCATCGGAAAAGTTGTCTATGGCTTTGACTGCGTAAACCTCACGAAGGGCATTCTATGGGGCTGGAACGGCAACAAAAACGCCTACTACGGCGGTGCAAGATACGCCTCAAACAGCGTGCCGGATGTCTCCGCCGACGGCATGATTGCAAAGTGCTACGCCGTGTCCGGCATCGGCTGGGACAAGCTGATTCCCGGCGAAGGTCTCTGGATGCCCGGGCACTGGGGCATGTACATCGGTGACGGTCTGGCGGTCGAGTGTACGCCCATCTGGGACAACGGCGCACAGATCACCGCCGTCCAGAACATCGGCACGAAGGCAGGCTACCACGCTCGCAACTGGCAGAAGCACGGAAAGCTCCCGTGGGTGGAATACGATACCGTGAAGGTTGACGCCGAGGTTGAAGAAGCAAAGAAGACCATCCGGCAGAAAGCCGGATTGACCGACGGCACGATTGATTATCTCGCCGCCTACAAGTACGGCGATGATCTTCTCAAAAAGCTCGCAAAGGCGATGAAGTAAGGGGGCGGGGCTATGGCTCCACAAGCCAGATGCAAATTACCGCCGGAGCTTGGCGGACTGATGCGCCGGGACATGGAAGCGGTCATTCATCAGGCGAATCTTGGTCTGGAAGACGAAAAGATTGCGCAGCTCTACTTTGTGGATAAGCTTCCACAAGTGGACGTCGCGACGGAACTGTATCTTGGCAGGGCGACGGTGCAAAGACGCCTCCCTGGGATTATGCAGCGCATGAGAGAAACGTCGAGCAAACTGTATAGCTAAGTGATGCACAACTGAGGCACACGAAAATACGAAAAAGCCCATACTGGACACATCAAAGGAGTGTTCGGTATGGGCTTTTCTTATTTCAATCCAAACCCGGAAGGAAAACAAGTCGGAGACTGTACCGTCCGGGCAATTTCAAAGGCGACGGGCAAGAGCTGGGATGAAACATACGTCGGGCTTTGCCTGCAGGGGTTGAAAATGGGCGACATGCCGTCGGCAAACAGTGTCTGGGGCGCGTACCTCCGGCAGCAGGGATTTACCCGGAACGTTGTGCCGAACACCTGCCCGGACTGCTACACCGTCGCGGACTTTTGCGCAGACCACCCGCGCGGCGTGTATGTACTCGCCTTATCAAGCCACGTCGTGTGCGTAGAGGACGGAAAGTATTTCGATAACTGGGATTCCGGGAACGAAATCCCACTGTTCTACTGGGAAAAGGAGGATAAATAATGTTCGGACAACAGCCTTATGTGTATCAGCAGCCGATTTACAATCAACCGCCCATGATGCAGGAACCAATGATGCGTCCACAGTATCAGCCTGCGCCGTCGATGCAGTATCCGACTCCGCAACCTCAGCCACAGCAGCCGAGCTGTGGACAGTCTATCATCTGGGTCCCGAACGAGAAGGCGGCAAACGAATTTATCGTTGCGCCGAATAACGCCGTCACGCTCTGGGATATGAATGCGCCGGTTGTGTATGTGAAGAAAGCAGACGCAAGCGGTAAACCAGCAATGACAACGTATGACCTCGTAGAGCGCTCTACAGCCCCCGTGAGCCCCACAGCGCCACAAACAGTGCCTACGGTGGAATACGTGACCCGCAAGGAATTTGACGAACTGGCGGCAAAGGTGGCGTCTCTGAGCGTCAAGCCCGTTAGAAAGGTGAAGGAGGCAGAAAATGAATCCACTGTTTAATGCACTCGGCGGCGGGCAAATGCCCGGGGCTATGGGGCAGTTTCAAAATATGGTGCGGCAGTTTCAGCAGTTCAAGCAGAGCTTTCAGGGAGACCCGAGGGCGGAGGTTGAAAAGCTGGTACAGTCTGGGAAAATCTCGCAGCAGCAGTTGAACCAGCTACAACAGGCGGCAAGCCAGTTTCAACAGCTTCTTGGATAATTAAGATTTCAATTCGTGCGCACGATTGAGATAAATTTCAAAATCTACGAAAGGAGAAAACTATGAGTTTGAATGGCGATGGTATTCCTATGAACATGCCTGTAGTTCCGGCAAACTCGGACGGCGGAAACGGATGGGGCGGCGGTAATGGCTGGTGGATCATTATCCTGTTCCTCGCGATTTTCTGCGGCTGGGGTAACGGAAACGGCTTTGGCAATCGTGGAGGGAACGGCGGCGTTGTTGACGGCTATGTTCTGGCATCTGACTTCTCGAACATCGAAAGAAAAATTGACAGCGTGAACAATGGTGTCTGCGACGGCTTCTATGCGATGAACACGGGGATGCTTAACGGCTTTGCCGGTGTAACGCAGGCTGTGACTTCCGGCTTCTCGAACGCTGAACTTTCCCGCTGCAATCAGCAGGCTGCGCTTATGCAGCAGCTGAACAACATGGCGATGCAGGCACAGGAGTGCTGCTGTGAAAACCGCGCTGCAATCGCCCAGGTGCGCTACGACATGGCGACGCAGGCATGCGACACCCGCAACACCGTGCAGAACACCACGCGCGACATCATCGATGCGATGAACTGCGGCTTCCGCAGCATTGACCAGAGATTGACGGCGCAGGAACTGGCTGCAAAGGACGCGAAGATTGCCGAGCAGAACCAGCAGCTCTTTGCGGCGCAGCTGGCGGCTTCTCAGGCGGCGCAGAACGACACGCTCAAGTCCTACGTAAGTGGGCAGCTGGCGTATTATAACCCGCGTCCGGTCCCGTCGTTCGCGGTACCGGCTCCGTACCAGTTTGCAGGCTGCAATAGCGGCTATAACTACGGCTGCGGCAACTGCGCTTAACTCCATAACGTAGAGCTTTTTCGTGGACTCACGAAAATGATCGGTTCCTTGCCGATACTCGAGAAACGCGGCGGGGCAATCGTCCCGCCGCTATTTTTAACCGTGTCAAATTCGACGCATTTAGAAAGGAATGATTTTATGGCTGAATTTACATCATCCGGGATTCAAACTGTTGCCGCCGGGCAGAACGTCCCTCTAATTTCCACGTCGGCTTGTGGCAAACCGTGTATCGTCCACCGTGACGGAAGCGGACTTGTTACGCTTCGTGGGCTTACGCAGCAGTGTAAGGCGAAGTTCCGCGTATCTTTTGGCGCGAATATCGCTGTGCCTACAGGCGGAACAGTCGGAGCTATCACCGCCGCGCTCGCCATCAACGGGGAGGCCTTGAACAGCGCCACAGCGATCGTGACCCCTGCGGCTGTTGAGAATTATTTCAACATCTACGTTTCTGCATTCGTGGAAGTTCCGCGCGGCTGCTGCTTGACTGTAGCGGCGAAGAACACCAGCGCACAGGCGATCAGTTTCGCAAATAGCAATATGATCGTCGAGCGCGTATCGTGAAGGGAGGAAGGAATATGTACGATTTGAGAAACCTTCGGGAAATGCTCTGCAAAGAGCTTGACGAAATCGCAGACAAGCGCGAAATGTCCGCCGGTGACTTGGACGCAATCCAGAAGCTGACAAGCTCCATCAAGAACACTTATAAAATCGAAATGCTTGAGGACGGAGGCTATTCCCGCGACGCCGAGTGGGAAGCCGATATGCGCGGCACGTATGGTCGGGGCAGCTCTTACCGGGGCAGGCGTCGGGACTCTATGGGCCGGTATAGCCGCACCGACGCGCGGGAGCATATGCGCTCGACGCTGGAAGACATGATGCGCGACGCGGACGATGATAAAACGCGCGAGGCTATCCGGCGCTGCATGGAGCAGATTGACAGAGCATAAGGAGGGAAAGACATGCTGGATGAAGCCGAAATCCGAAAGGAAATAGCACGGCTGGAATACGAAGAATCCAGCTATCCCAATTATGCCAAACTGGCGAACCTATATGTGATACGCGACAAGATGCAGGGGGCGGAGAATGCCAGAGATAAGTTTGTGGGTTACTACTCCGGCACTCCCGCCCCTGCGACCGCAGAACCGGCTACCGTGGGCGAGTACGGGGACAGTGAGTTTTTGCTTGCGGTTGCTGGGAAAGACCCGGCGAAGGCTTGGGCGGTCGTTGATGAACTCATGGATACACTGGCGATGGTAAACAGCAAGGTTTATAACTCTGTTATGCAGAAGATAAAACGTGTCTAGTGTTAGTAACCGTGTTAGCTATTTGTTAGTAACCGAAAAAATCTGAAAAAATCTGAAAACGTCTGAGATTTAATATCCAATTTGAAAACGTCTCAAAACGTCTGAAAACATGCTTAAAAAGTTTAGGAAATTTCAGAAGGTCTACTTCACACGCAGGAGGTCGATGGTTCGAGTCCATTAGTCTCCACCAAAAAAGTCCTGAAATCTCAAAGGTTTCAGGGCTTTTTCTTTTTCGCTGATTTTTGGTTTGTTAGTAACGTGTTAGTAACAGGCGCATCTATCGCATTCACAAGTTGGTCAATGTCAAAGTGCTCATAGATGTTTGCGGTCGTGGAATAGTCTGCATGCCCGAGCATTTTTTGCAGGAGTTCAGGCTTGATATTGTTTGCTACAGCCCAGCTTGCGAATGTGTGCCTTGTTGCGTGTGGTGTTTTCTTGGAGATTCCGAGCCGCTCCAAAAGCGGGTAGTAGTCACGCTTGCGAAAATTTGCAATGACTTTTTGCCCGGCATACCCAGAGATCAGAAGTTCGCCTTTTGCACGCTCTTTGAATTCTGCGAAATATTTACGCCCTTCGGAACGAATTGGGATTATCCTGTTCCTGCCTGCTTCTGTCTTTTCCCCACCGATCACGTAGGTTTCATGGACATTTTCGGTTCTAAGCCCGAACAGCTCGCCGATTCGCATACCGGTATAGACCATCATCAGGGCAAGTTTGGCTGCTTGGGAACCGTCCGCTTCGAGCTTCTGGATATCCTCTTCTGAGAAGATCTCTTTTTCTTTCTTCACATTCTCGGGCAGTTTAATGAACGAAGCGAAGTTTGTCGTTATGAGTTCCTGCCGGATTCCCCATTGTGACATCTGCGTTGCAAGTTGTTTGAACTTCGACAGTAGCGAGTGGGATTTATCGCTGTACTTGTCTATGACAATCTGGTAATCAGCGGTCCGCAGTTCGCGAAATTTTCTGTCATGCAATGGTTCAAAAACGTCATATGCGCGTTCGTAAGACTCTATTCCCTTCGCGCCGATATCGCGGAAGTGTTCATCCTTCCATGCTTCGTAAACCTGCTTGAAGGTCCAGTTATATATTTCATCAATACTCCGCCCTTGTAAACGCGCCAGCGCGTCGAGGGCGGCTGTTTTTTTATCGTAGTATCCAATTATGGTTTTTCCTTTTGCGGCTACCCACGGGCGGGTACGCCTGCCTTGCAGCTTGTAAACTGTCCCTGTACCGTTTGCGCGCTTCAAAGCCTTTCGCTGCGGAGCTTGCTGCTGTTTCCCACACCAGCAGCAGAACGCCGAGCCGTCTGGGATTTCTTTTTTACACTTGATGCACTCCATGTTTTCCTCCACGTTCTTTTCGGATTGCATAGAAAGTAATCGCTGAAGCCAGCGCTGAGCCTGCAATCAGGGCGATGCACACCCATGCAGCCACGGACAAATCTCCGCCGCGAATAAAACCTGTGTTCCGACTCTGCGCATCCGTCACAAGGCAGGCAATCAGAGAAAAGGAGAGCAGCATACAAAACAGGGCGAGAACGTAACACATTGTATGCGTAGACCTTATCTGTGCGCTCTGCGCGGCTGTTGTTGCCTCCAGCTTGGCGTTTTTGAGCTCGACATGATGAATCTGCTCGGTCAGTTCTTCCGGGCTTTCTGCGGGCTGGACAAGCCCGAACAGGTCATCCAGCGACAGACCGAGAACGCGGCACAGCGCGGCAGAATTGTACAGTTTCGGGTCTTGTTGCGTACCAGCGCAGAGCTTCGTCACAGCCGATCTGGAAACGCCGGATTCCTCGACAAGTCTATCGATGGTGTAATGCTGATCTTCTTTCGCCCGCTTGATGTTCCCCTGATATGCAGAAATATATGGGGCGAGTTCCTGAATTGCTGACATGATATACCTCCATTTTCACATATATTTCGCTGATTCTTCCGCCACTGGTATGATTTTACCAATTTGAGGGTGGACATTTCTGCCGCTTTTGCTATGCTGGTTACAGGCGCATGAAAAAGCCCCACAGCCGGTGGAGCGACGGTGGGGCGATCTTAAACATTCCATTATACAAAATAGTCTGTCCCATAATTGCCGCTTACGAGGGTTACCGGACGAAGAAAATGCCAGGTGTTCTTTGTGGAAGATTCCAAATTGAAATTCTTGAACGAACGTTCTAAAATATGGAGGTACAGCGAATGCAGAGCATCAATATCAGAATGGAAAACGGGAAGATCAACGTCATCGTAGACGGGGCGCTTTTCAAAGACGTCCACAGTCTGAGCCTGGACTACATCAAAGGAGCGCCCATGCTCTTTGCCTGCGTCTCGGATGTAGGCGGCGAAAAGCGGGAGCAGTGGCAGAACTCTAAGTTTATGAGTTAGACGTAATAAGGATTCGGCTTCAGCAAGATTGCGATAGTGTCAACGACCCATCCAATCCCGCACAACCCAAGTGTAAAGAGATACAGGATTCCTGTTCCAACTTTGCCCTCATAGAATTTATGCGCACCGATCATGCCGAAGAAAAGGCAAAGGAAGAATGAAACCCATTTGTTCTTCGGACGACCATACCCGCGGATAGTATTCACATTCGCATTTGTGTTCGTGTTATTGATTACGACGTTCGGTTGCGCGGACTTTAATTCTTCAACTTGCTTTCCACATTTCGGGCAAATCACGCAGTCCTTGTCGATGATCGCACCACAAAATTTGCAAAACTTTTGATTTTCGGTTGGAACGGGTCTTTCTACAGTGTCCATCTTATTTTCCTCTTTTCTATTTTTGGGTGTAAACATTGCGCTATAATATTATTTAGGGTGGCAGCCTCCACAAGGTGAATACCCAGAATTCTGCGCATCTTCTATGCTATCGAACCAGATTTCGTTCTCTGGGAGGATTTCTTTTGCAAAGCGGCAACTAGGATTATGGTATTTATCCGAGTCAACACTTCCAACGTATACACCGGATGATTTCTGTGACGTTGTTTCTGTAACTGGCTCATCGAACGAGGGCGCAATGGGAACCTCGGGCTGTTCCTGAACAATCGGCTCTTCGGGCTCCGGCGCTTCGGGCGAAGCCGCATCCTTTGAGCCTGAAACAGCAATCGTTTCTTGAACCGCCGCTTTTTCTGACTCGTCCTTCGTGGGTTTTGCTGTGCAGCCGGTCATAAGAAGCAGCGCTAGAAAAAGCACAAGTATTCTTTTCATTACAAACTACCTCATAGCCAAAATTTGATCTGATACTACGATTTTACCACCAGAGTTTGACAGTCTCAACGCTAAATCTGCACGAAAAAGAAACCTAAAATTTGACGGAAATGGAGAAAATTATGGATGAAAGGGAGGAACCAGGACATGAAGGAACGAACGACTGAGAGAAAGAAATTAGAAGCCGAGGCGCTGGTACTGATTTCGAGGTTAAGCGGCGCGCAGATCAAGGCGCTCAGAAGGCTCGTTCTGGACTTACATCATACACCGGATGGTGTCCCATGCAAAAAAGTAGTATTTGACACCAAACTGTGATATAATGCTATATGATAAGTATGCAAAACGACTGAAAGGAGAAAAAGATGCTCGATTATTTAGTTGAAAACGGATGGGTAGATTCATTTATTAGAACCGCTGTCACAATTGGAATCTACCACGGCTGGAAGATCATCTTGACGGGAATCTATAGGTTCATCAATAAGCGACTTCACAAGAATTGACAGACGCACTGCGAAGTATACGATTAGTACAACGCCGTAAATCACGCAAAACGTTCTGTTACGATTTATGCCGATGTATATTCCTATTCCACCAGAGTACGTAAAAGCTATGAACAATGTCACGTATTGCAAGACTGATCGAAGCTTCCTTTTGTCTTGCTGCAAACTTTTAATCCACTTCCAGATTGCGCGAAGTATCAAAGTGGCGATTCCCCCGATTGCCGTAACAAGCAGACCGGTTACAAGGTCTGGTACGGAAACGTAATTTTCGACAAACTTGGCGATAAAATCCCTCACATCGATTCCCCCAACATAGCTTTCATGGCGGCGATGAACCTTTTGAGTTCATCGTCGCTCATTTTTTTAGATAGTGCAAGAAGTTCTTTCTGCTCGTCAGAAAGCCCGTCGATCATATCAAGCGGCAGCTGCTTTTCCTGGCTCACCGCCCTATCCTTCGGGATGGGGTCTTTTTTTATGCCCGCAGACGGGGAATCTAATCCCATCAAATAGTCTGCGGACACATTGAAGTATTTGGCGATTTCGGGGATGAATCGTTTATAGCTTTTATTTTTCCCGATTCCCCATTTATATATTACGCCGCGAGGCAAATTTAACGCTTCCTCAATGTCTTTGTCAGTCATGCCAGATGACTCGAACAACGGTTTTATTCTCTCGATATACAAATCCATATAGACCTCACACTAGATATTAGTCTGTCTGAACGCGCAAATCAAACTTTTCCATAAAATGCAAAGCGGCAGCCCGGACGTTCTTCTCAAACTCGGCTTGACTATTGCTAATTGGCTTGGCTTTCCGAGTAGCGGGTGGGGATTTATTTTCTAGGCAAGAAATCTTTTCTAAGTAGTATCGATTGTTTAGCCCCCCACGCTTTATAACCTTTTTCATCCAGTAGATAGACGATTCGTAGTTATGTTCTTTTTCATACAGCGATGCGATGTCTGAGTAGACTATCGCTGAATACAAGGACGCAAATTTATCCAATGTTCGAAAGCTTACAGAGTCGACGCTTTTTTCATAAAGGGATATGGCGTGCTTTCGGAATGATGCCCCCTTTTGAGAGTAGGCATAAGCCGCTGCTAGTATATCTTCCGGTTTTGAAGAATTTTCGTACATAATTGTTGCAATCTCAAACAATACATAGCGGGGCTTATAGACGATCACGCAGCTTTCATTTGCAAGACCTAATGAGTGAAAGCGTGCAGAGTACTTCGAAAAAGCAGTAAATATGACCTGCTGTATGACGCTCGATTCATGCGATGAAAAACGTTTGAGGTCGTATTTATTATCAGCTGTAATAATGCTTTGACTCTTATCTTGCGAATAAGACTCCGGGTAGTATAAGAATGGATTTTCTGCACCTTTCGGTTTTGCCAGAAGTAAATCTAAATCAAGTAGCACAATAAGCCCCCAGCAAAATTGGTGAATATGCTGATATTCACCAAAATAGTGAAAACTGGTTGACTTTCACCATTTTAGTGAATATAATAAACACATAGGGTTCAATAAGGTAACACAAAACCAGACCCCAGCGAAAACGCTCGTGTCAAAAAAATTGTTATGTATCTCGCAAATTCATAATAACACAATGTGTTAACTTTCGCAACCCAGAAAACCAAAAAAGTTGACTGCGGCGTAAAGAAAAGCCGCCCGTGGTTCGTTCACGAGCGGTTTTCCCCAGAGTTGTTTACCAGAACGCGCTGCATCGCTAGACCCCGGCAGCACACTTGGGAATGGCTTACTTGCCTGCCGATGGCATACACCCTTTTTACGCGGTCGGTTTCGCTTGTATGCCTGCCTGATACTGGCGAACGCAAAACGAACTTACGCTTCTATGACGCGCCGCTCACTTTGGCAGTTCTGGCGCTGCCCCTTGCCCTAACGCATTACGCCGTTTCTTTGGTCTGGAACTGGCAAGTTCAAAAGTTTGGTCATGTAAACCACCTCCCGAATTTACCTAAAAGGGCTAATGGCAGTATAGCACGTCTGGGGCGTTGCAGTCAACAAATTTAACAGTTAGGAGGATAAAGGATGCCAGAAAAATGGACAGGCGTACTGATTGGAAAAATGCACAATGCGCGTGTTTCATACGACGATCTTGCCGCAGAGCTTGGACTTACAAAAGGCTATTTGTCCATGATCTTGAACGGGGCAAGGAAGCCGCCGAACGCAAAGGCGCGACTGAATGCTGCATTTGATGCCGTCGTAGAGCGGCGCAGCAGAGAAAAGGAGGAAGTCTGAACCACATCTAGGAAATGGAAGTGGAATAGATAGTATTTCTCTAAATCTTAGAAAAAGGAGAGATAGGATGTTAAATCGAGCAACGATTTCGCCGCAAGAAGCGGTAGAGATTCTGCGAGAAAACGGCATGCAGATCGGCGTTGAGGTCCTTAGGCTGGGGCTGCAACAGGGCGTTTTCCCGTTTGGTAAGGCGGTAAAAACCGAGAAAGCACCTGTCTACTGGGTTTTTCCGAAGGACCTTAATGCTTGGATTGAGCGGCATTTGAAGGATGGACCCACTAAGAACGGGGAATTTGTGGAGGTACATGATGACTGACGTTGAATATATCCTTGAGGCGAATCACCGGCGCGCAAGAGAGCGCGAACTCGGCGAGCGGTGGGACAAGATTATCCGGCAGCGAAAAAGGAAGTCGGAGCTTTTGAAGGCTTCGGAGGCGTTCTGCTTCTCGATTGGCTGCGTCCTTCTGGGCGGCACGGCGACCCTGCTGGGCTTCGGGCTGTTCAAGGCGGCGTTCACGCTCGGCGGCGCGGCGGTGATCTTCTTCGGCGGCGCGGTGCTGATGGAGGCGTGAAATGATTTACCCGTGCAAGAAATGCACACATGACACAGGCAAGTGCCGCTGCCTTGACTGGCAGAGATGGTTCTCTGTGGAGTTTGAGGCAGAAGCGGCGAAGGTGCTTGCTGCGACGCACGCAGAGCCGTTACCGGCGCCGCCGAAGATATTCTATCGCGAGATTGTTTTCAGTTCGATCTTCACGCGGCTTTGGAGGTAGATATGAAGCAGGCTGAACGTGTTTTAAAGTACATGCGCGACTTCGGCAGCATTACGCAGCTCGAGGCGATGCAGGACCTCGGCTGCATGCGGCTGGGCGCGCGTGTCTACGATCTGAAGCGCGAAGGGTACAACATCCGGCGCGACATGGAAACGAGCAAGAACCGGTATGGCGAGGATACGAGCTATGCCAGATACAGGTTGGTGGAATGATGGAAGATAAACAGCGAGCGCCGTTTATCACGGATATCAACGGTGCAGAGATTTATGACGGAAACGAGTATTTCGTCTCCGACGAAGGAAACATTGCTGCTGCGTCTCCGGGCGAGAACTGGACCGTACAGAATGCGTTGATCGAGCATCTGGTGGAAACGTATGGCACGAATTCCATTGCCGAAATGTGCGGCTTGGACAAGCAAGTCTGCAAGATTTAAGGAGGGAAGATGGCAAACTTTGAAAGCGGCGTGAGCCGGTATATTCAGACGGCAGCGGTCGTCAGGGTGGCGTTTCCGGTCGATCTGAAAGGGAACGAATACATTTGCTGCGATGCGTGCCAATTTTACCGCAAAAGCAGCAGCCGGTGCGGACTGACAAACGAGCCGCTGCTCTGGCCGGGCCGGTATGTTGGAAGTGACTGCCCGCTGGAACTGATCGAAGAAACGGAGGATGAAACATGAAGCAGTTTCGCCTTTTAAGGCCGGATGAAATTGAGTGCCGCGTGGCACAGTGCAACGAAAAGGGCGCGTCGATTCTGCTGTACAAAACAGCACGGACCGACGCGGACCTGCTGGACGAGACGGTAGGCGCGCAGAACTGGGAGAATGATTTTAAGCTGGTCGACGGCGTTCTGTACGGCGGTATCGGCGTGGACTACGGAAAGGACGGGAAACTGATCTGGAAGTGGGACGCAGGAACAGAAAGCAACACAGAAGCCGAGAAGGGCAGAGCATCAGATGCATTCAAACGCGCCGGTTTCAAGCACGGCATTGGCAGAGAACTTTACTCTGCACCGTTTATCTGGATTGACGCGGCGAAGTGCCAGAGACTTAAAAAGAACGACAAGACAGGGCGCTGGCAGTGCTCTGACCAGTTTGACGTGACGGAGATCACCTACGACGAGCAGGAGCGAATCAAAACGCTGACGCTTGCATCGAAGGGAAAGCCGGTCTACACCTTCGGGCACGGTGGGAAGGTTGAGACACCGAGCACCCCTCGCCTTGTCTGCGCGGACTGTAAAGGCGAGATCACGCAGATCGTAGAAGGTGGCACACAGTTTACCGCTTTACAGGTAGCCGAGAAAACGAGAAAGCGCTTTGGCAGATGCCTTTGCTGGAATTGTGCGAGTAAGGCATGATAGAACTGAACATCGTTGAAGCTTCGTGGAGCATGGATGCTTCGGGGAGCTGGCTGAAGCTCCGACCGGAGCTGCCCGGACAAGCCCGTATGGTTGCCGGGGAACTTGATCCACGAAAGAGGTACACAGTGGCAATTAAAGAGTTCCGGAAGATGCGGAGTCGGGATGCAAACCGATATCTTTGGTTGCTTTGCAATAAGCTTTCGGTCAAAGTGGGTACGCCGCCGGAGGAAATCTATCGGCACTATATCCCGGATGTCGGTGACAACTCCGATACGATATGCGCTCCGGACGCAGCGGTCAAGCGGTTCCGGGAACGGTGGGAAGCGCGCGGTCTCGGATGGTGTACGGAGATTATGGCATCAAAAATTCCGGGCTGCACGAACGTCATTTGCTACTACGGCTCGAGCACCTACGACACAAAGCAAATGGCGCGGCTCATTGATCTGGTCGTTGAGGACTGCAAACAGCAGGGCATTGAGACGCTCCCGCCGGAAGAACTCGAGCGTATGGCGCTGGAATGGAGGCAGGATGAGAAAGGAAACAAAGGCGACAAAGATACCTGAGAAGGTTAAGAAAGCCGTCTGGGAGCGCGACGGCGGGCGCTGCATCGTCTGCCTCCGCTCCGGCAATCCGTGGTGTCATTTCATTCCACGCTCGCAGGGCGGGCTTGGAATCGAGCAGAACATTGTGACGCTTTGCGATAAGTGCCACAACGACTTTGACCAGACGGCAAAGAGAAAACATATGCAGGCGTATATCAGACACTACTTAAAAATGAAATATCCCGATTGGGATGAAACGAAACTGGTTTATAAGAAAGGGATGTAAGCATGGAAGAACACAAATCGTTTGTTTATCTGGATGCAGTTCAGTACAAGGAAATGGTGGAAAAAAGTATGCAGCTTTCGATGCTTGAGAGAGCGTACAAGGAACTGAAATCGTATGAGATTGAGTTTATCCTGAAAACCATCTTCGGGGAGAAGGAGGAAGCATGCTGAACCACATTGTGATCATGGGTCGGCTCACGCGCGACCCGGAACTGAGAAAGACGCAGGGCGGAACGTCCGCTGCATCCTTCACGCTGGCGGTTGACCGCGACTTCACGCCGGAGGGCGGAGAGAAAGAGACAGATTTCATTGACTGCGTCGCTTGGAAGGGAACAGCGGATTTTGTCAGCGGATACTTCTTCAAGGGCAGCATGGCGGTCGTAGACGGTAGATTGCAGCTGCGCGACTGGAAGGACAAGGACGGAAACAAGCGCCGGTCTGCTGAGATCGTGGCGAACCGCGTTTACTTCGGCGAGGGCAAGCGAAACACCGAACCGCAGAACCCGGAAAACCCAGGCGGGTTTACGATGATGGATGATGACGGCGAAGAACCGCCGTTCTAAGGCGGTGGCGGGATGGCAAACAACAAAGATCCTGCCGTCTTGTTCTACACGTCGGATTTCCTATCCGGCTGTGCCTTGATGAATATGCGGGAGCGTGGGCAGTATATCACGCTCCTGTGCCTCCAAAGAGAGCGCGGGCATATGACGATGCAGGAAATCATACGGGCTGTCAAAAAGCCGTCAGACGAGGTTATGAGCAAGTTTCAGAAGGATGAGAACGGCAAGTACTTCAACCGCCGGATGGAGCTTGAAATCGAAAAACGGGACAAGCATTGCCAGCGTCAAAGGGAGAACATCAGCAAGCGTTGGAACAAAGAAAATGATAACTCTGGTATAGCGGATGGTAGTGCTAGCGGTAATACCACGGTATTACCTTTAGGAAATGGAAATGGAAATGGAAATAGAAAAGAGAGTAGTTCTATTTCTGAGAAGAAACATAAGAAATTTATACCACCTACGTTGGAAGAGGTTTCCGCATACGCGAAGGAGCGTGGAGCCTCGAATCTGGCACAGAAATTTTTCGACTATTATTCTGCCGGAAATTGGGTCGACGGGAAGGGTGACCCCGTACGGAGCTGGAAGCAGAAGTTTTTGACGTGGGAATCGAAAGAACGTGAGAAGGGCGCGCCGTCACAGCCTGGGAAGAAGCCGGGATACAACGTGCAGCATCACGACGGCGATCTGAGCGACTTACAGAAAGCGGCGATTCAGCGGATGTTGGGGGATGAAGCATGATGAAGCAGGGAATCGAGGTCTGGATTGTCATACCAAAGCCGATTCCCATATTCCCCCGGCTCATGCCGGAGCTGGGAAAGCCTTTAAGGGCGCGGAAGTATCCGCAGAAGATGCAGAACAAGACGTTTTACCTCGTCAGCGTCAAGGACCCGGAGGACGGGCGGCGGAAGATTATAACCGTCCGGGAACCGGAATGCTGGGAGGCGGAAGTGACGGTGCAGGCCAGGAGGAAGACATGAATAATTTCGGACCGTGTACGCAGGACTGCCCCAACCGGAAAGCCGGTTGCAGCGCGTCCTGCGAGGCTTGGAACGCCGTGAAGGGAGAACGGCTGAAAAGCTACGGCAGGCGCGCCGAGATCATCGACATAAGCCAGATGACCGATGGAGGGGCGAGAAACTGCCGAAGATCGGCAAGAGGAAGGCGGAAGATGAGAGGTAAAATGTGAGCGATTTAGAACAGACCGCGATAGAGCGGCTACGGTTTGCGGCTGAAATGTCCCTGCGGGTATACAAGCAGCCGCTTGTGATTACCTACTCGGGCGGCAAGGACTCGGACGTGCTTTTGCATCTGGCGGGCAAAGCCGGTATCCAGTATGAGGTTTTGCACTCGCTGACCACGGCGGACGCGCCGGAGACCGTCTGGCACGTCCGGGATACCTTCCGCCGCTTGGAGCTGGCTGGCGTAAAATGCGACATCGATACGCACCGGACGCCGGACGGCGGGAACGTGACGATGTGGAATTTGATCCCGCGTAAGCTGATGCCGCCGACACGTCGGATGAGGTACTGTTGCTCGGAGCTTAAAGAGGGCGGCGCAGGAAGCAGATTTATTGCAACCGGTGTACGCTGGGCAGAATCAGTGAAACGGAAGAACCGCGGTGCGCTGGAAGTTTTGCATTGGGATATATCAAAACGCCTAACACTGATGAACGACAACGACGAGAGCAGAATGATGATGGAAACGTGCCAGCTTAAAGGGAAAAGGATAGTGAACCCGATTATCGATTGGAAAGACGCTGATGTTTGGGGGTATGCGAAAGAGGAAGAAATCTGCATGAATCCGCTGTATGAATGCGGATGGAAGCGCGTAGGGTGCATCGGGTGCCCAATGGCAGGGAAACACAGAAACACGGAGTTCTCGCGCTATCCGAAGATCAAGGCTGCGTATATCCGCGCTTTTGACAGGATGCTTGCGGAACGGCAAAAGCGAGGCTTGCCTTGCGACTGGCAAACAGGTGATGACGTTATGCACTGGTGGATGGAGGACGGCGTTTTGCCGGGACAAATGGTTTTTGAAGGAATGGAGGATCTATGACAGACAAGGAAATTATACAGGTACTGCGTATCTGCGCGACGCATATAGAGAAGGGTTGCGGGCTTTGCCCACAAATGAAGTATGTGCGTTGCACGGAGCGGCTGGCGGATGAAGCTATCACCATGATCGAGCGCCTGACCGCCGAGAATGCGGCGCTGCGGGAGAAAGTGCCGCAGTGGGTCAGCGTAGATGACAGGCTGCCGGCAGATCATCTTAAGCGATACCTTATCGCTTTTAAGGACGCAGGCGGAAGCATCGTGGATGCGGCTCGGTATATTCCGGGGATCGGTTGGGAGTGTTGCAACTGGGAGGTTCCGCAGGGTTTGATTACCCACTGGATGCCGCTGCCGAGCGCGCCGAAGTTTGCAGATATATTACGAGGAGCGCCGGAAGCGCCAGAGGGAGGAGGCAAGGCAGATGCTTGATATTTGCCCGGTATCGCTGGCAGAGGCAAACGCGTTTGTGGCAGAGCATCACCGCCATCATAAGCCGGTCGTTGGACATAAATTTTCCATCGGCTGCACAGACGGAGAGAAAATCGTAGGTGTTGCAATCGTCGGCAGACCGGTTGCGCGGTATCTGGATGATGGATGGACGCTTGAGGTAAACCGCTGTTGTACAGACGGAACTCGAAATGCCTGCTCTATTCTGTATGCCGCTGCATGGCGCGCCGCCCGGGCGATGGGCTACCACAAACTGATTACTTACATTCTGGATACGGAGCCGGGGACAAGCTTAAAGGCGGCTGGATGGAAGTGCGTCGGACAGGCTGGCGGGCTTCGCTGGACAGGCAAGCGCCGCCCAGAGGTCGACCTTTGCCCCGCACAAATGAAAATCCGCTTTGAGCGGGAGGAAGGAGAAAAGGCATGAGCAAAATCAAAAAGGTAGGATTTGGGTATACGGTGCCGAAAGAACGGTACCAGGAAGCCGCGGAGAATATCCAAAAGCTTGGCGCTATGTACGCAGAGTACCTGCGGAAGAAAAATTTCGATGGGCTTGGAGAGCAAGATGCGCAAGAGCTCATGGCCGACATCCTGCTTGCCTGCACTGCGCTGCTCTATGTCGCAGAATTTGCGGCAGATAAATGCCATATGGTGCCGCTGCCGGGAAAGGATGGAAAAGCATGAAGATTTACATCGCCGGTAAAATCACGGGCGATCAGGGGTGTCAGGCGAAATTTCAAAGGGCGGCAGTGGGGTTGCGGATGTGTGGGAACATCGTGCTGAATCCGGCGGAGCTGCCGGAGGGGATGGAGGCTGCGGACTATATGCGCATTTGTATGGCGATGATCGACGTGGCGGACGCGGTTGTTTTCCTGCCGGACGCGAAGGACAGCGCAGGCGCGCGCCTTGAGAAAGCATATTGTGAATACGTCGGGAAGGAGATGGAATTTTGGAACGGTTAACGTTTGAGGGCAATTTCTGCGACATCGCGCAGTGCCGCGAGTTGCCGTGCCCGTATGACGGAAACTGCACGCAGAAGCAGGTATGGGAAAGGCTCAAAGCATATGAAGATTCTAGATTATCCCCACAGGCGTGCGCAGAGGCTCGGGAAATCGAGGAAACGCTTTCCGGCTATGATTACTCCATCTCACGAATGGTGGAGCTGATGAAAGCGGATGTTGAGGGGCTCGTCCTGATTCTGCCGTGCGCACCGGATGCGATTTACTGGGAGAAGGTAAGCGGAATTCTGGCACAGTCTCGCTTTGAAGGTCTGCACGTCTACGAGGATGGCACGATTAAGTACGCTGGTTACGGCATGGAAATCTGCGCAGAGGACATCGGTAAGACCGTATTTTTGAGCCGCGAAGAAGCCGAGAAAGCTTTGCAGGAAATGGAGGGCAAGAAGGATGGCAACGAAACGAGTATGTGACCGATGCGGGGCGGAGATAAACCCCACAAGCTCTGCGACGTATGTAAACATACGAAGCGCGTTCCATGAGGAATCACCTGATATTGAGCTTTGCTGCTCCTGCGCGATGCAAATCAAAGAATGGCTTAAGTCGCGTGTAGAGGAGGGCAAGAAGGATGGATGAATTGAAACCGTGCCCGTTTTGCGGCGGAGAGGCAGCGTTTTTTGGCACAACCTGTACGATAAAGTGTAAACAGTGCGGAGGGGCGTTTATCGCCACAAATCCCGTTGTGACAAGGATGGAAATCGCAGCTGCGTGGAACCGGAGGGTAAATGATGGCTAAGTTTATCTCAAAATCGCAGATGGAAGAGCTGAAAGATGCCTGCACGTTTGGAATCGAGGGGGCGAATAAGTTGCTCAAGAAATACGTCGGAATCCAAGCCCGCGCATACACGGCTTACAACCGCTACGACAAAAATGACAATTTCCTCGCATACACGGCTTACAACTACTACGACGAAAATGACAATTTCCTCGCGAACAGCGATGAAGCGGATATTTACGGGTTGCTTGAAATGGCAGGTGTGGAGGTGCGGCATGGCGGCTGAAAAGTATATCAGCAGCGCGTGGCTGCTTGAAACGATAGCAGATTACAAGAACATCAGGCGCTGGAACACGAATGTTCTCGATGCAGAGACGATTGCGCGTGTGCTGGATGTCGTGGAAAACGTAATAAAAGGCGCGCCGAGCATCGGACAGCGCAAACTGGGAAACAAAATTCTTGCAGCAAAAAACGTCGCGCTGGAAGTGCATCTAAAGATGGCAAAAGACCATATAGAAGATGCAGAAAGAAGATACAGGCGGCACGAAAGCACCAACAACCTAATGCTGATGAGCTTTTGCAAAGGGTATATCACGGCGATGTGTGAAACAAGGTCGATGCTGGAAAGGATGGTAAGCGATGGGTCAACATAAGCACAACCCGACCGCCATTGCGGCGGCAAAAGGCGAGCTGCCGCCGAAGAAGCGGGAGCAGCGGCTGACCAAACGGCAGGCAGAAAGGCTCTTGCGGCTGAAAATTATACGAACAATCGACCCATTCCACGCCTTGCCGGATGGGATGGACGAAGTTATTGCAGGAGGTATGCTTTATGGCTGATTTTATCCGGCGCGAGGATGCGTTGAAAGTTCTATGCAACAACTATGCTTACGCAGCGATGGACGTTATCAAGAGACTGCCCGCCGCCGACGTTGCGGAGGTAGTGCGTTGCAAATACTGTAGACACCTTGGGGCACCCCTTTCTGGCGGATGCTACGATTGAAAAAAATATATGCTGCCGTATTGCAGACCTGATGATTTTTGCAGCCACGGCGAGTATCAGACAAATACAGGAGGTAGCAATAATGTGGCTGATTGATGCGAACCGGCTATACGACGCAGCAGAAGAAAAGTACATGGAAGATCGGAGCAAAACCGAGAATGTTATCACGCGCGTAATGTTGAGCCAAGCGCGACAGAAAATTCAGGAGCTGATTGCATATGCACCCTCGGTAGACGCTGAACCGGTCGTGCGTTGCCAATATTGCAAGAATTTCCGTCGGAACGAAGAAAATGACCCGTACTGCGCAGATCGGAGAGGGCTTTCAGACCCGGAGCCTGACGGGTATTGCAGCTACGGAGACCGGAGGGAAGAATGAACATTACACTTTTGAAATATCCAACCGATGAGGACTGGGCGCTTGCAAAACAGTGCGCTTTGGTTACCATCGGCAAAGAGATGAAAACAGCACCGGACATGGAGTGGAAACACGCCATTCTCCGGGCGCGGCATAGCCCCATTCGGACGTTACAGTTTGCGTTTTATCTTGAGGGCGTGCCGTACTGGGTAAGCACTCATTTAGCCCGCCACGTCCACGCACAGCCGTTTATCCGCAGCCAGCGCAACGACCGGCAGGACGAATACGATCGGAACGCAGCGCGGCAGGACGCGCCGGTAGACATGATCTGGTACATGAATGCCGAAGAGCTGATGACCATTGCAGAAAAGCGGCTTTGCAGGCTGGCGGCAAAGGAGACGCGCGAGGCTGTGAAAATGATGTGCTGCCTTGTAATCGACAAATTGCCGGAGTTCAAGGGGCTGTTTGCAGCACATTGCGCGAAATACGGTGATTGCGACGAGATGAAGCCGTGCGAGACCGGAAGGAGGCTGCAAGGTGGGAACAATTCTTGCGATTGACCCCGGCAACATTCAATCCGGCTATGTGCTGGCGGAGCACGACGGGAAGGAAATCCGGAAGGTGCTGGACGTTGGGAAAGTTCCGAACGGGGAGATATTCCCCGTTCTCTGCCGGGAGTATCAGCACTTGGCAATCGAAATGGTTGCCGGTATGGGAATGCCAGTCGGGCAAGAGGTGTTTGACACCTGCTTCTGGATTGGGCGGTTCTGGGAATATGCCGAGCTTTACCGGAAGGGGTACCAGATACAGAAGATCTTCCGCCGGGAAGAAAAGCTCTACTTATGTGGCAGAGCGTCGGCGAAGGATGCGAACATCAGACAAGCCCTCGTCGACCGCTACGCGCCCGGAGAGCCGAATTATGGGAAAGGAACAAAGAAGAACCCCGGTTTCTTTTACGGGTTCGCAGCGGATATGTGGGCGGCGATGGCGGTGGCAGTGACGTATTTTGATAAGTACATAAGGGGGATACAGCTATGAGCACAACGAATGATCTGGCAAAGCGTATTCGCAGAAGCAACAAGGCTTATTTTGCCGCCGGTATGGAGGCAGGAAAGCAGAAGGTGGTAGATCTTTTCTTTGTGGCGGCGCATGAACTGGGCATGCTCAAAAGCCCGGCGAAGGCAAAGGAACTTCTGGACAAAATGGAGCAGCTTGACGCAGAATACGGCGTGGCATGGCTGGGCAAGAAGGAATCCGACGATGCAATTCACCGGCTTGACTCGAGTCTTAAGAAGCTCTGCGGTCCGTTCTTTCAGCCGTTTTTCGAACGGAACGATACAATCAAGGATTGGTGGGAAAAATGAAAATTGTTTTAGATTTGTTGGCGTTCATGCCCACAAGGGCGCATGAATACGATGCGGGGTTAGACCTGTATTCGGCGAGCGACGACGTTTACATCTATCCCGGAGAAAGCGAATTGTTTGATACAGGCGTGCATGTCCAGCTGCCCAAAAACACCGTGGGATTTCTCAAGAGCAAAAGCGGTCTGAATGTCAAACACGGAATCACCAGCGAAGGGGTCATCGACGTCGGCTACACCGGAAGCATCATTGTCAAGCTATACAACCACGGAAGCAAGCCCTACAAGGTCTGTAGGGGCGATAAGATCTCGCAGCTTGTTATACTGCCCTGCATCCTGCCGGAGCTGGAAGTGGTCCCCTCGCTCGAGAAGACGGAACGAGGGGAAAATGGGTTCGGGAGTTCGGGGAGATAGGAGGCTGATGCAAACGGAGGACAAGGCAAGCGTGTTCCCAGAAAGGCTGAGAAAACTGAGGGAACGAAAAAGAATAAAACGATACGTTCTAAGCGAGCGATGCGGTTTGTCAAGACCGATGGTAGGAATGTACGAGCGCGGAGAAGCGGAACCCACATTGTCTGTGTTACTATGCTTTTCTGAAATATTCGACGTATCGCTTGATTATCTTGCTGGGAACGAAAAGTAATAGTTTTTGAAAGTATATTTTCAAAATAGCCCTAAAAATACGGTAAAATGGAAGCGTAGAGGTGTATCCTCTGCGCTTTCATCCTTCTTACGGCTACGCAGCGGACTGCGGAACCTCCTTTTTCTTAGCTCCACCGGGAACCGCAATCCGGTGGAGCGTGAAAAGGAAGATTGGAAGGGTGAATAAGGAGGGATGAAATGGAAGTAAAGAGCTTGAAATTAGATAGCATTACGCCTTATGGGAAGAATGCAAAGAAACACGATAAACGGCAGATCAACAACGTTGCAGAAAGCATCAAGCAGTACGGCTTTGTTCAGCCGATTGTAGTTGATCGGGACGGTGTGATTGTAATCGGTCATTGCCGCGCTCTGGCGGCAAAGAAGCTGGGCATGGAAGAAGTGCCGTGCGTCTGCGTAGATGATCTGACACCGGAGCAAGTGAACGCCCTGCGGCTGGTAGATAACAAAAGCAACGAGAGCGACTGGGACTTTGACCTGCTGTCGGTCGAACTGCCGGGGCTTGACCTGTCGGCTTTTGACTTTGATTGGGGACTCCGCGACGAGCTGAACGATTCTGTTGTGGAGGATGACTATGATCCAGTTCTTCCTGCGCAGCCGAAGAGTAGACTCGGCGATGTGTACCAGCTAGGCGAGCATCGGTTAATGTGTGGCGACAGTACGTCTCTGAGTGACGTACAAAAGCTCACAGGGGGGGTGCAGATGGACTTGCTTCTCACGGACCCGCCGTACAATGTGGACTATCAGGGAGCCGCCGGTAAAATCAAAAACGACAACATGGAAGATACAGCATTCAGGCGCTTTTTAACGGATGCTTTCTCCAATGCGGCGATGGTTATGAAACCTGGTGCACCGTTCTACATCTGGCACGCAGACAGTGAAGGGTATAACTTTCGCGGTGCGTGTAAAGACGCGATGCTGCGCGTCAGACAGTGCCTGATCTGGGTGAAGAACTCCCTCGTGATGGGGAGACAGGACTTCCAGTGGAAACATGAACCTTGCCTGTATGGCGAGAGCGAGATTGAAGAGGACGAGCACGAGCCGTGCTTGTACGGATGGACGGAAGGCCACAAGCATTACTTCTTCAAAAACCGCAGGCAGACCACTGTTCTCAATTTTGATAAGCCTGTCAAATCTGCGGAGCATCCGACCATGAAGCCGATTAAGCTGTTTGATTACCAGATGCAATGTTCCAGCAAGCCGGGTGAGAATGTGCTTGACCTGTTCGCGGGGTCTGGCACAACGATTATGGCAGCGGAGCAGAACGGAAGACACGCGTACTGCATGGAGTTTGACCCAAAGTATGCAGATGTAATCATTGATCGTTGGGAGAAGTTCACAGGAGAAAAGGCGGTGCTTCTGAGTGACGGTTGAAGAGGCACAGGGAATTATTGACAAAACAACCAGCCCGTATTTGAAGCGGGACATGGAAAAGTTTATCAAACGCCAGCGAAGAAAGGAGGGCTCGTATGGCACGACCCAAAAAGGAAATAGACCAGAAGCAGTTCGAGGCGCTGTGCGGGCTTCAATGTACCCTTCTGGAAATCTGCGACGCGCTTGATGTAAGCGATAAAACCTTAGACGGATGGTGCAAGAGAACTTATGGGGAGCATTTCTCCGAAGTATTCGCAAAAAAGAGGGGTAAAGGGAAAATATCTCTGCGAAGAATGCAATGGAGGCTCGCTGAAAAGAATGCGTCTATGGCTATCTGGCTTGGGAAACAGTACCTCGATCAGAAAGACGTTGTGGAGCAAAACATCAACACAGAGTGCGTCAAGGTGATAATTGATGTCTGACATCCGCCTGTCTGAAAAAATAGGCTCTGCGTTCTACGGTGTGGCGCGTGACGTGTTTCAGCACGGTCACACGCACTACGATTTTAGTGGCGGGCGTGGGTCGTTGAAGTCCTCCACTGTGTCTGTACTCGTTCCCCTGCTGCTGATAAACAACCCAAACACACACGCGCTTGTGCTGCGAAAGGTTGCGAATACCATACGCGATAGCGTTTATGCGCAGTACATATGGGCAATCGGAGAGCTTGGCATGGCGGCATATTGGGAAGCAAAGGTTTCCCCGATGGAGCTGATCTACAAGCCTACCGGGCAGAAAATCATGTTCCGGGGCGCTGACGATCCCATGAAGATAAAGTCCATCAAGGTTCCGTTTGGCTACATTGCCGTGACGCACTTTGAAGAGAAAGACCAGTTCGCCGGTCGCGCCGAAATACGAACGATTTTGCAGTCAACAATGCGTGGCGGCTCTAAATTCTGGAACTTTGAGAGCTATAACCCGCCGATCAGCCGGGACAACTGGGCAAACAAAGACAGCTTGGAAGAACGCGCGGACAGGCTGTGCCACAAGTCAACATATCTGCAAGCACCGCCTGAATGGCTGGGGCAGCAGTTTATTGACGAGGCTGAACACCTGAAAGCCACTGACGAGCGGGCGTATCAGCATGAATACCTCGGTATCCCGGTCGGCACCGGCGGCAATGTGTTTGACAGGCTCGAACTTCGGGAGATCACGGACGAAGAAGTTTCCAGATTCGATAAAATCTATCAGGGCGTGGATTTCGGATGGTTCCCAGACCCCTTTGCATTTATCCGGCTGCATTACGACAAGGCGAGGGAAACAATTTACCTGCTTGACGAGATATACCAGAATAAGCTTTCGAACGAGCAGAGCGCGACGATAATCAAACAGCGCGGATATGGCAATGTGCGCGTCATCTGTGACAGCGCGGAGCCAAAGAGCGTGGCTGACTTACGGGCAATGGGATTGCCTGCGTATGAGGCGGTCAAGGGACCCGGCTCGGTCGAATACGGCATGAAGTTCTTGCAGAGAAGAACGATTGTAATTGATAGAAAACGGACGCCACATGCCTACGATGAGTTCGTGGGCTACGAATATGAGAGAAACAAAGACGGCGATATAATCAGCGGATACCCGGACGCAAACAATCATTTGATTGATGCGACAAGGTACGCCTTAGAGCCTGTGAGCCGTAGAATGGGAGTTATTGCATGACGGTTATCGATAAATTAAAGGAACTCGGGTATACGACAATCCCAGAGGAATTCTATACATACGTGTCCCTTTGGAAGTCGTGGTACGTCGGCAAAGTCAAGGGGTTCCATCAGTACCGGCGATATAACGGCCATAAGTGGACGAAGTGCAATCGCGCGAGTCTAGGTATGGCGAAAAAGGTTTGCGAGGACTGGGCTAACCTCTTGATGAACGAGAAAGTCCAGATCACACTTGAGGGGCAGAAAGAACAGGCGTTCGTTGATAGCGTCCTGACGGAGAACAACTTCACGGTCAAGGCGAACGAAATGCAGGAAATGAAATCTGCACTCGGAACTGTAGCGTATATCCCTCGTGTGGTCGGCCAAGCGGTCAACGAGAGCGGAGAGACCGTTCCGGGCGATGTTTCCGGTATCGCTCTTGACTATGTGACCATTGAGCACATTTTTCCGCTGGCTTGGCAGAATGGCTTTATTTCAGAGTGTGCTTTTGACAGCGTGGTCACACGGGCTGGAAAAAACTATCTGTATTTGCAGATTCACCGGAAAGACGAAAACGGACTTTACGTCATCGAGAACAGCATTTACCGATACGAAAACGAAACGCTTGCCGATGCGCTTTTGACGGATGTTCCGGGCTTTGAGCGAATCCCCCCTGTGGTACATACGGGAAGCGACAAGAGACAGTTCGTCATCGACAGACCGAACATCGCAAACAATCTTGATTACCTGCTTCCGGTTGGTATCCCTGTGTATGCAAATGCAATCGACGTTCTGCGCGGCGTTGACTGTGCCTACGACTGTTACGTCAATGAGTTCGAGAACGGCCCCATGATGATGATGGTCAAAATGCCCGCCACAAGGTGGGAAGATGACGAACCGACGCTTGATGACAACGACCGGCGTTTCTATCTGCTTCCGGAGGACACGCAGCAAGGGAACGTGGTAGAGACGATTTCTCCGACGCTGAGAACCGAGCAGCTGAATGTAGGACTTCAAGACCAACTGAACGTACTGTCCAGTAAGTGCGGCTTCGGCGAGACCTATTACCGTTTCGACGGCGGCAGCGTCGCGACAGCAACGCAAGTTATCAGCGAAAACTCCACCATGTTCCGCACCATTAAGAAACATGAAATTGTGCTGGAACAAGCGCTAGTTGAGCTGTGCCGGATTCTGCTTCGGTTGGGAAACACAGCTATGAACGCCGGTCTGAATGAAGACGTGGAGATCAGCATTGACTTTGACGATTCCATCATCGAAGACAAAGCTACAGACTTCTCCCGCGATATGCAGCTTCTCAGCGCAGGCATCATGAACGACTGGGAGTTCCGCATGAAGTGGATGAATGAGGACGAGGCGACCGCAAAGGCGGCGCTGCCGAAGGCGCAGGACATGGTAACCGAGGAAGAAAAGGAGGTCGAGTAATGGGATTTGGAGAAAACACTGGGACTTTTGGGGTTGTGAAAGATGAGCCGGTATCCATTTACCCCAGAACTCCTTGATGCGCTCCCAGAGGATCTGGCAGAACTGTTCCGAGGATTGGAAGATACGCTTCTCGATGAAATATGCAGTAGGCTTGCGCTGAAAGACCAGCTGAACGAAGTGACTGTTCAGGCAATCCGGTCTCTTCGTTCGCATGGTATCGACACGAAGGAGATTGAAAAAGCAATCCGCAAGACTTCTGTAATCAGTGAAAAGAAGCTCAAGGAGCTTTTTGATGATGTTATTGCCAGAAACCAGAAGTATTACACAGCGGTTATTGACATGGCAGGGCTGACACAGCCTGAAACGCTGGTGAGCGTAGAAGACACGTGGGCGGTTTACGAACAAACTCGGCAAACGTTGCGAAATATCACGCAGTCTATGGGCTTTCTGGTAAACAATGGGCGGACGATGCTTCCGCCCGCTCGTGCGTATCAGTGGGCGCTGGATTCTGCTGTTATGCAGATTCAAAGCGGGTCAATCAGCTACAATCAGGCGATCAAGTCTGCGGTGCAGCAGCTTGCAGGTGGGCTGAAAGTCGTGAACTACGAAAGCGGACACGTTGACAACATCGACGTTTCTGTTCGGAGAGCTGTCATGACTGGCGTGAATCAGATCTGCGACCAGTACACGAACCAAAGCGCAGAGTACCTTGAGACGCGATACTTTGAAGTGTCTGCGCACTCTGGGGCGCGTGACAAGCCGGGTGCTTCGCCGTGGTCAAGCCACAAGGAGTGGCAAGGGAAAGTCTATTACCAGAGCGAAAGCGGCGAACCTGACCCGCTGGGGCTTTACGATGACCTTGTGGAAACGACCGGTTACGGATATGTTGACGGTCTGACAGGTGCAAACTGTAGGCATCACAAATACCCGTTTATTCCGGGAGTTTCGGAGCGGACTTACACCGACGAACAGCTTGAGCATATCGATGATGGTCTTGGCTGCACGTTTGACGGAAAGACTTACACAGCCTATGAAGCGACGCAGATGCAGCGCCGCATAGAACGTCAAATCCGCGCGCAGAAAAAGCTTAGAAACGCATACAAAGAAGCTGGGCTTTCCGAGGACGCGACCGCCGCAAACGTAAAGCTTTGGCGTCTGAACGATGAATATAGTAGGTTCAGCAAAGCGGCAGGGCTACCGGAACAGCCGGAACGATTGAATGTGCTATATACAGATGCAAAATCCGAGGCTGCAGCGGGCGCGGCGAAAGCGGCAAAACCAGTCATGCGGCTACAAGAAACACTTGATGTGAAATCTGATGTCGTGAACGGCGTTGTCCCGAAAGGTTCAGAAATAAGTTCTATCCGTGAAATAGCTGGCGGAGATTCCGGCAAACAACTAAGAGCGGCGGAGTTCCTTTCCGGGAAATACGGTGGGGAGCCGTTGCAATGGCGGAAAATGGGCGGTATAATACAAACAGAAAATTTCCGGTATGATGTTCACTGGTTTGAACGCAATGGAGAGCACTTTGAAGAGAAGCTGAAAGGGGTGAAGAAGAAATGAAGGTGAGATATAAAGGACCAACGTTTGGCGGAGGAGTTCTCGGGCTGACGGACGGGAAGACCTACGAATGCACGGGCATCGAATATGACCTGCTTCGTATCATCGACGACGAAGG
>ERZ827522.600-NODE-600-length-43792-cov-3.886869_pt1 | contig 43792 bp, 45 predicted proteins | sample MGYA00519580_ERZ827522 | MGnify/ENA primary metagenome ERZ827522 (study PRJEB31778, sample SAMEA3449340) | human gut metagenome | biome: human gut; feature: human-associated habitat; material: faeces | place: United Kingdom | collected 2010/2012 ... | reverse complement strand
CCAGTGAGCGCCGCGCCCGCAAGACGGCCCTGATCCTGCTGGGTGCCGCCGTGCTGCGGGAGCACATCAGCGTCATGGGAATGTGCGGCATCGCCCTGATCCTGCTGAGCCTGCTGGTACCGCAGCTGTGGCAGCTGGCGGAGAAGAAGGGCATCACCCTGCTGCCCCGTCATGCCGTCCCTGCCGTGCGCCGGGCCTGAGATATCATAAACTATATACCATTAGGTGTCCTTTCGTTGGGAGGAGCGCCGGAAAAGCCTTTGTCTTTTCCGGCGCTCCTTCTTTTTGCCGGGAAGATCCCCCTCGGCCGCTTTTTTACATGGACTTTACACAAGGAGACTTTTGCCCTTTACACCGCCCCTTTATCATGGGGACTGTAGCAAGAAAGCAAGTCCAAACATGAAAAACGAAAGGAGATCTTCATATGAAAAAGATCATCAGTATCCTGCTGGCCGCCGTTATGGTCATGGCCCTTCTGGCCGGTTGCGGCAGCAAAAACAGCGACAAAACCAACGACAACAACACCCCTAATAATAATCAGGACACCGAGCTCAGCGGCTCCGTGTCCACGAACGGCTCCACCTCCATGGACAAGGTCATCGGTGCTCTGCGGGAGCAGTTCATGGCGGACCACAAGAACGTCACCGTCACCTATGATCCCACCGGCTCCGGCTCCGGCATCGAGGCCGTGAAGAACGGCACGGCGGACATCGGTCTGGCCTCCCGCAGCCTGAAGGACGAGGAGAAGGCCGACGGCCTGACCGAGACGGTCATCGCACTGGACGGCATCGCCGTCATTGTCAATGCCCAGAGCAAGGTCACGGACCTGACCGTGGAGCAGATCGCCAAGATCTTCACCGGTGAGATCACCGACTGGAGTGAGGTGGGCGGCGACCCCGGCGCCATCTCCTGCATCGGCCGTGAGTCCGGCAGCGGTACCCGTGACGGCTTCGAGTCCATCACCGGGACCAAGGACTCCTGCAAGCTGGATCAGGAGCTGACCTCCACCGGCGGCGTCATCGAGGCCGTGGCCGGCAACCCCAACGCCATCGGCTATGCCTCCCTCTCCGCTGTGGAGGGTAAGGACACCGTGAAGGCCGTCACCGTAGGCGGTGTGGCCTGCACCGAGGCCACCGTGCTGGACGGCAGCTACGCCATTCAGCGGCCCTTCGTACTGGTGACCAAGGACGGCACGGCCCTGTCCCCGGCGGCGCAGGCATTCTTCGACTTCGCCACCTCCAAGGACGCCGCCTCCCTCATCCAGAATGCGGGCGCCGTGCCTACCGCCAAGTAAAAACGAATCGGGGGACCCTCACCTGCTGCGGCGGATGAGGGGGCTTCCCCGTCATCGGGAAAGGAGAACTCTATGAAGCGGACAGCAGGCAAAAGTCTCCGCACCCGCAAAGCCATGGAGCAGGCCATCCACCTGATCTTCCTGCTGTGCGGCATCGTGGCGGTGGGCTTTGTGCTGTGCATCAGCGTGTATCTGGTGATCTCCGGCCTGCCGGCCATCCGGGAGATCGGACTGACCAAATTCCTCTTCGGCAAGGTGTGGGCGCCTACCAACGCCACCACCGGCCCGCAATTCGGCATCCTGCCCTTCATCCTCACCTCTGTCTACGGCACGGCGGGAGCGCTGCTGCTGGGGGTGCCGGTGGGTCTGATGACCGCCATCTTTCTGGCCAAAGCGGCCCCGCCCCGTCTGGCGGCGATGATCCGCACGGCGGTGCAGCTGCTGGCGGGCATCCCGTCGGTGGTGTACGGTCTGGTGGGCATGATCGTACTGGTCCCCGCCATCCGCCGTGCCTTCGGTCTTGGCTCCGGGGCCTGCCTGCTGGCGGCCATTCTGGTGCTGACGGTCATGGTGCTGCCCTCCATCATCAACGTGGCGGAGACGGCCCTTCAGGCTGTGCCGAGGGAGTATGAGGAGGCCAGTCTGGCACTGGGCGCCACGGAGACGGAGACCTACTTCCGGGTGAGCCTGCCTGCCGCCCGCAGCGGCGTGGCGGCAGCGGTGGTGCTGGGCGTAGGCCGTGCCATCGGAGAGGCCATGGCCATCATCATGGTGGCCGGAAACGTGGCCAATATGCCGGGGCTTTTCACCTCGGTGCGCTTCCTCACCACCGGCATCATCTCCGGAATGTCCGATGCCGCCGTGGGGAGCCTGTATCAGCAGGCGCTGTTTTCCATCGGGCTGGTGCTGTTTCTGTTCATCATGCTCATCAACGTCCTGCTGAATGTCTGCATCAAACGCAAGAAGGAGGATTGAGCCATGAAGCAGCAATGGACGCTTCGCCGGAGACTGTATAACGGCGGGATGCGGGGGCTGGTGTGGCTGTGCGCCGGACTGACCTGCGCCCTGCTGATCTTTCTCATCGGCTATATCTTTTACCGTGGCGTGCCGGGCCTCAGCTGGCAGCTGATCTCCGGCCAGACCAGCTATATCCGCAATACCGTGGGCATCCTGCCCAACCTATTGAATACCCTGTATATCATTCTCGTGGCCATGGTGGTGGTGCTGCCGCTGGGTGTAGGCGCCGCCATCTACCTGACGGAGTACGCAGCCAGCGGGCGGCTGGTCCGCATCATCGAGTTCGCCGCCGAGACACTGACGGGCATTCCCTCCATCATCTTCGGACTGGTGGGCATGATGCTGTTCGTGCAGAAGCTGGGCCTTCAGGCGGGAATTCTGGCCGGCGGCCTGACGCTGGTGATGATGATCCTGCCCACCATCATCCGCACCACGCAGGAGAGCCTGAAGACCGTCCCCCAGTCCTACCGGGAGGGGGCGCTGGCGCTGGGTGCCGGCAAATGGCACATGGTCCGCACGGTGGTGCTGCCGGGAGCGGTGGACGGCATCGTCACCGGCTGTATTCTGGCCATCGGCCGCATCGTGGGGGAGAGCGCCGCCCTGCTGTATACAGCAGGCTTCGGCATGGCGCTGGTGAGTCTCTTTGACTCCCTGCACACCTCCTCCGCCACCCTGACGGTGGCCCTGTACGTCTACGCCACCGAGGGCGGCGAGACGGCGCTGGCCTTCTCCATCGCCACCATCCTCATGGTGCTGACCCTGCTCATCAACCTCACCGCCGGGATCATCGGGCGGAAGCTGAAAAGGAAGTGAACGACAATGGACCCCATTCTGCAAGTGAAGGATCTGGACCTGTGGTACGGCGCTCATCAGGCGCTGCACAGCGTCTCCATGGACATCCCGGAGAAGAGCATCACCGCCTTCATCGGCCCCTCCGGCTGCGGCAAGTCCACATTTCTGAAAACCCTGAACCGCATGAACGATCTGGTGCCGGGAGTGAAGATCACCGGCGAGGTCCGCTATCGGGGCGAGGATATCTATGCGCCGGGGACGGACGTGTGCCGCCTGCGCCGTGAGATCGGCATGGTGTTTCAAAAACCCAATCCCTTCCCCATGAGCATCTACGACAACATCGCCTACGGCCCCCGGACCCACGGCATCCGCAGCAAGGCCAGGCTGGACGAGCTGGTGGAGCGCTCCCTGCGGGGCGCCGCCATCTGGGATGAGGTAAAGGACCGGCTGAAAAAGAATGCACTGGGCCTTTCCGGCGGCCAGCAGCAGCGCCTGTGTATCGCACGGGCGCTGGCGGTGGAGCCGGCGGTGCTGCTGATGGACGAACCCACCAGCGCACTGGACCCCATCTCCACCTCCCGCATCGAGGAGCTGACCATGGAACTGAAGGAGCGCTATACCATCGTCATCGTCACCCACAATATGCAGCAGGCGGTGCGTATCTCCGACCACACGGCCTTCTTCCTGCTGGGTGAGCTGGTGGAGTACGGCGCCACGGAGCAGGTGTTCTCCGCCCCGGCGGAGAAGCGGACAGAGGACTACATCACGGGGAGGTTCGGATAATGAGAAGCCGGTTTGATGAACAGCTGGCCCAGCTGGAGCGGGAACTCATCGAAATGGGCGCACTGTGCGAGGAGAGCATCGCTCTGGCGGCCAAATCGCTGGGAGACGGCAGTCTGGCCCGTCAGGTGGCCCCGCTGGACACGGAGATCGACCGCAAGGAGCGGGACATCGAGTCCCTGTGCCTGAAGCTGCTTTTGCAGCAGCAGCCGGTGGCACGGGATCTGCGGCAGATCTCGGCGGCCCTGAAAATGATCACGGATCTGGAGCGCATCGGGGATCAGGCGGAGGATATTGCCGAGATCGTCATCAGCGGTCAGGTCAACGAGGGGGAGGAGTTGCTGCGGGATATGGCCGCCTCCACCATAAAAATGGTGACGGAAAGTGTTGACGCCTACGTGAAACATGATACAATGTTGGCGGAAAAAGTCATCGCAGAGGACGATATTGTGGATGGCTGGTTCGACAGGGTGAAGCATACGCTGATCCGCCGCATGACCACAGACCCCGGTGAGGGGGAGCGGGCGGTGGACCTGCTGATGATCGCCAAATATTTTGAGCGCATCGGGGACCATGCGGTGAACGTCGCCCAGTGGGTGATTTTCTCCGTCACCGGTACGCACAAGGAGGGATAGCATGATCTGGTGCGTGGAGGACGATGCCAGTATCCGGGATATCGAAGTATACGCCCTGCGTTCCACCGGCTTCGAGGCCTGTGGCTTTGCCGACGGTGCCGCCTTCTGGCAGGCCCTCCAGACGGAGGAGCGGCCGGAGCTGGTGGTGCTGGATGTGATGCTGCCCGGCGTGGACGGCATGGAGCTGCTGCGCCGGATGCGGGCCTCGGCGACCCTGCGCCGCATCCCGGTAGTGATGGCCACCGCCAAGGGCGCAGAGTACGACAAGATACAGGGTCTGGATCTGGGGGCGGACTACTATCTGGCCAAGCCCTTCGGGGTCATGGAGCTGGTGTCCTGCGTCAAGGCGGTGCTGCGGCGCTGCCGGACGGAGCAGGAGCCGGTGCTGCGGGCCGGGGGCATCGTACTGCACCCGGAGGAGCGCATCGTCACGGTGGAGGGTCAGCGAGTGACGCTGACCTATAAGGAGTTTGAGCTGCTGCGGCTGTTTCTGTCCCATCCGGGCATAGCCTTCACACGGGACCAGCTGTTTAACGAGATCTGGGGCATGGATTACTGCGGCGAGACCCGGACGGTGGATATGCACATCCGCACCCTGCGCCAGAAGCTGGGCAGCTGCGGCAGCATGATCCAGACCGTGCGGAATGTGGGATACCGGCTGGAGGTAGGCGCATGACAAGAAAAATTTTCCGTTCCATTCTGCTGGTGGCGGGCGTAGTGCTGGCGGCGGGCATGGTCATCATGACCGGCTGCCTGTACAGCTACTTCGGCGGTGTGCAGGAGCAGCAATTACAGGATGAATTGAGCCTCGCCGTCAGCGGCGTGGAAAACGGCGGTACGGCCTATCTGGAGCGCCTTCCGGCGGAGCGGTTCCGCCTGACGTGGATCGCCTCCGACGGTCGGGTGCTGTATGATACGCAGGTGGTGGACGTGGCCTCCATGGAGAACCACGCCGGCCGTCAGGAGGTGCAGGAGGCCCTGAAAAACGGCAGCGGCGAATCCAGCCGCTACTCCGATACCCTTCTGCAGCAGACCCTGTACGTGGCCCGCCGCCTGACGGACGGCACGGTGCTGCGTATCTCCGTCAGCCGTGCCACCGCCGGGATGCTGGCGCTGGGAATGCTCCAGCCCATGCTGGTGGTGCTGGCGGCGGCGCTGATCTTCGCCGGACTCATGGCCGGGCGGCTGTCCCGCCGTATCGTGGATCCCCTGAACCGGTTGGATCTGGAGCACCCGCTGGAAAACGACGCCTACGAGGAGCTGGCCCCTCTCCTGAGCCGCATCAACTACCAGCACAAGGAGATCGACGCCCAGCTGCGGACCCTGCGGCAAAAGACCGATGAGTTCACCCAGATCACCGGCAGTATGCAGGAGGGTCTGGTACTGCTGGACGAGAAAGGGACGGTGCTCAGTATCAACCACGCCGCCTGCAGGCTCTTTCAGGCGGACGACGGCTGTGTGGGCCGGGACTTCCTGACGGTGGACCGCAGCCATGAACTGAGCCTTGCACTGGAGACGGCCCGGAAGGAGGGTCACAGCCAACTGCGCTGCCAGCGCAATGGCCGGGAGTACCAACTGGATGCGAGCCGCATCCAGTCCGGCGGCGAGACGGTGGGTGCGGTGCTGCTGACCTTCGACGTGACGGAGCAGGAGTACGCCGAGCGCAACCGCCGGGAGTTCACCGCCAACGTCTCCCACGAACTGAAGACCCCCCTGCAGGGCATCGTGGGCAGCGCCGAGCTGATTCAGAGCGGCATGGTGAAGCCGGAGGATATGCCCCGCTTTGTGGGCCATATCCACGACGAGGCCTCCCGCATGGTGACACTGGTGGAGGATATCATCCGCCTGTCCCAGCTGGACGAGGGGGATGCCATGCCCACGGAGACGGTGGACCTGCTGGCCCTGAGTCAGGAGGCCGTGACCAACCTGCAGGATGCCGCCGCCAAGCAGCAGGTGTCCCTGTCGGTGGACGGCGGCCACGCCCCGGTCATCGGCGTGCGGCGGCTGCTGTATGAGGTGATCTTCAACCTCTGCGACAACGCCATCAAGTATAACGTCCCCGACGGCGCCGTAAAGGTGCAGGTGTCCTCGGAGAATGGGATCTCCTCCGTCACGGTGTCCGATACCGGCATCGGCATCGCCCCGGAGCACCAGAGCCGGGTGTTCGAGCGGTTCTACCGGGTGGATAAGAGCCACTCCAAGGCCTCCGGCGGCACGGGACTGGGCCTCTCCATCGTGAAGCACGCCGTGCAGTATCACCACGGCGACATCCACCTCACCAGCAAGCCCGGCGAGGGGACTACCATCCGCATCACCTTCCCCGCAGCGGCCCAGTGAGCCGCTGACCCCAACATATAAAAATTAAAAGAAATGCGCTGCATCCGCCACGGCGGAGCGGCAGCAGAGGAAAGTCATATGAAAAAAACCACACAGTATATCGTAGGAGGCGGACTCTTTGCCGCCATCGTTGCGGTGCTCCAGCTTGTGGGCAGCGCCATCCGTTTCGGCCCCTTTTCCATCTCACTGGTTCTGATCCCCATTGTGCTGGCCGCCGCCCTGTACGGCTGGGGCATGGGCTGCTGGCTGGGGCTGGTATTCGGGGCCGTGGTGCTCCTGTCGGGGGATGCCGGCCTCTTTCTGGCGGCAAACCCGGCGGGAGCCATCGTGACGGTGCTGGCCAAGGGCATCGCCTGCGGCGCAGCGGCGGGCCTGTGCTGCCGGTGGCTGCACCCACGATATCCGGGACTTTCCATTCTGCTGTCGGCTCTGGCCGCCCCGCTGGTCAATACGGGGGTGTTTCTGCTGGGCTGCCGCCTGTTCTTCATGCCCCTCATCCACCAGTGGGCGCAGCAGGCGGGCTATGCCAGCGCCGGAGCCTATCTGGTGGTGGGCATGGTGGGCTGGAACTTCCTGCTGGAAACGGCGGTGAACATGGCCCTGACCCCCATGCTGGCGCAGCTGATCCGTCTGGGCAGCAGGAGGTGCCTATGAGACTGCTGGCTGTGGACATCGGCAACACCAACGTCACCATGGCGCTGCTGGAGGACGGCCATGTGCGGGAGTGCCGCCGCATGGAGACCGACTGCCCTCAGGAGGCAGACTACGCCCGGACGGCGACGGCCCTGACCAGTCGCTGGGGCCCCGTGGACGGGGCCGCTCTGTGCTCCGTGGTGCCTGAACGGACGGAACTGCTCTGCCGGGCCCTCCGCCATACCACCGGCCATGAGCCGCTGGTGGTGCGCTGGGACACCCCGGCGGGGCTGACGCTGGATATCCCCCAGCCGGAGCTGCTGGGGACGGACATCCTCACCGCCGACGCTGCGGCGGCGGAGGACTACCCGCTGCCGGTGATCGTCTGCGACTTCGGCACCGCCACCACCGTCACGGTGGTGGATGAGCGGCGGCACTATCGGGGCGGGGCCATTCTGGCAGGGATACGGCTGGGGCTGGAGGCGCTGTTCTCCGGCACGGCCCAGCTGCCGGACATCCGCCTGCGGGCCCCGGATCGGGTGATTTGCGGCCAGACGGAGGAGAGCCTGCTCAGCGGCGCTCTGTATGGGGCCGCCGCCATGACGGAGGGCTTGGCCCAGCGCATGGAGCAGGAGCTGGGCTGTCCCTGCACACTGGTGATCACCGGTGGCTTGGGCCGCTTCGTGGCGCCCCTGTGCCGCCGGGAGGCCGTCTACGACGAGGATCTGCTGCTGCGTGGCCTGTGGAAGCTCTGCACCGCTAACTGCCCATCGGCAGATAAGCCCTGAAAAACGACCGAGATACAAAAGGAGGCTGGGGACTCTTCGTCCCCAGCCTCCTTTTTTTTGCCCTTGCACCGAAAACCGGCTTTACGGAAAGAACACCCGCACCGCCCATGCGGCGGCGATGAAGGCCGCCGCATCCGCCGCCAGCGCCGCGGGGACGGTGTGGCGGGTGCGGCGGATGCCCGCAGCGCCGTAGTAGACCGCCACGGTGTAAAACGTCGTCTCCGAGCATCCCAGCATCACCGCCGTCACCCGCCCGATGTAGGAGTCCGGCCCGTACTGCTCCATCAGCTGGCTGCCCACCGCCAGCGCCCCGGAGCCGCTGACGGGCCGCACCAACAGCAGCACCGCCGTCTCCGGCGGGATGCCCAGCCCTTCCAGCACCGGTGACAGCAGCCCCGTCAGCAGCTCCATGGCTCCGGAGGCCCGGAACATCTGCACCGCCGACAGCAGCACCACCAGCGTCGGCAGGATGCGCCCCAGCACCCGCAGCCCCTCCGCCGCCCCGTCGGTGAGGGCGCCGTAGACATCGGTCCTCCGCCCTATGGCTGCCGCCGCCACCCCCGCCAGCAGACAGGGGATCACCCAGTCCGTCATGTCCGCCGCCTTCCCAGCCGCTCCAGCAGCTTCGCCGCCGCCAGCCCCGCCGTTACCGACAGCAGGGAGCTGACCCACACCGCCGGCAGGATATCCAGCGGCGCAGCGCTGCCGCAGACGGCCCGGATGCTGGCCACCGTGGTGGGCAGCAGCTGGATGGAGGCGGTGTTCAGCACCACCAACCGGCACAGCTCGTCGCTGGCCACACCCTCCGTCCCCCGTGCCATACGGCAGGCCGCCCGGATACCCATGGGCGTGGCGGCGTTGCCCAGCCCCAGCAGATTGGCCGACACATTGGCCGTCACCGCTGCCAGCGTCTCCGGATCCCGGCTGGCCTGGGGCAGCAGCCGCCGCAGCACCGGACGGAACAGCCGTCCCAGCCGCCGGGACAGCCCGCACCGGTCCATGACCTCCATAAGTCCCGTCCACAGGCACAGCATCCCCGCCATGGAGAGACACAGCCGGACCGCCTGCCCGGCCCCCTCCAGCGCCGCCGCACTGACGGCCTCCATGCGCCCGTATACGGCGCCGCACACCACGCTGACCACAGCCATTCCCGTCCAGATCCACGCCATCGCCATCCTTGTCACCTCATGGATGTATACGCCGCACCGACATATTTTATTACATCTATCCAGACAGATTTTATCATTTGCTTGACAAGTATGTAAATTTACGACATAATATAAACGAATCCCACGGAGACGCTAAAAGTGAGGAGCAAAGAAGGGGAGATCACTGTGAAAGCAACCGGTATCGTCAGAAGGGTGGATGAGTTGGGACGCATCGTCCTGCCCGTAGAGCTGCGGCGCACGCTGGATATTTCCGAGCGTGATCCGCTGGAGATCTACGTGGACGGCGCATCCATTGTCCTGCGAAAATTCCGGCCCAACTGCATTTTCTGCAACAGCAGCCGGGGCGTATCGGAGTTTCGGGGGAAGAACGTGTGTCAGAAGTGCCTGAAAGAGCTTCAGGCCATCACATTCTGATCCCGTGTACCGCACACGGTGAAGAAGGCCCGCCATCCGGTGGGCCTTCTTTCTTTTGATAAGAATGGCTCCTGCGGCCATCCCGCAGATTGTCGAGGAAAAGGGGTGGTATTTTTTGCCCGCCTGTGGTATGATAAAACATACCCCTTCCAACAATACGGGGCCATACCCCTTGATAGAACTTCAAATAAGGAGAAAACCTATGACCTTTCTGCAATCTATTCTTCTGGGCCTGATCCAGGGCGTGGCGGAATTTCTGCCCATCTCCAGCTCCGGTCATCTGGCCATCGCCCAGAATCTGCTGAACATCAACGCCGAGGTCCCCGCCTTCTACGACGTACTGCTGCATCTGGGTACGCTGGTGGCGGTGTTCGTGGCCTATTGGCAGGACATCTGCGACATGGTGCGGGAATTTTTCTGCGGCATCGGTGATCTGGTCCACCACAGCACCCCTACGCCGGTACCCCCGGCCCGCCGCCTGATCCTGCTGATCATTTTGGGTACGCTGCCCCTGTTTGCCATCCTGCCCATCAAGGACACGGTGGAGGGCCTGAAGAACAGTATGGTATTCATCGGCGCCGCCCTGATCGTCACCGGCTTCCTGCTGTTTTTCAGCGACCGGGCCCGCAAGGGCCGCAAGGATGCCCGCAGCGCCACGGTGCTGGATGTGCTGGTGGTGGGCGTCAGTCAGGCCATCGCCACGGTCCCCGGCATCTCCCGCTCCGGTATGACCATCACCACCGGCTGCTTCGTGGGCTTCGAGCGGAGGTTTGCCGTGCGCTTCTCCTTCCTGCTGTCCATCCCCGCCGTGCTGGGTGCCAACATCCTCAGTCTGAAGGATGCCCTCACCGGCGGCGTGGACTGGAGCCAACTGCCGGTGTATCTGGCGGGCGTGGTGGTGGCCGCCGTCTCTGGCTACCTGTGCATCCGCCTGCTGAAGATGATCGCCGACAAGGGCCGCTTCGGTGCCTTCGCCTATTATTGCTGGGCCGCCGGTCTGGCTACCCTCATTCTGAACGCCGTCAAGTAACACCCGTTCTCTTGCACGAAAGGAAGTCCGCATGGCTGCTGCACCCAAAAAGAAGAAAACCTCGCAACCCGCAAAAAAGAATACCCGCACGCCGCCCCCTCCTGCCCCTACCTACGGCCGGGAGATCGCCGGCGGTGTCTGCCTGCTGCTGGCCCTGTGCGCCGTCGTGTCCTATTTTCAGGAGGAGGCCCTGTTCATCACCTTCTTCGGCGGCCTGCTGAAGGGGCTGCTGGGTTACGGCTACTGGCTGTCGGCCCCGGCCCTGCTGCTGACAGGCCTCCTGCTGCTGACCCACCGGGACCGCCCAGCTACCCTGCGCTCCGTATGTACGCTGCTGGTGCCGGTGCTCACCGGCTGCGGCCTGCATCTGCTGCTGTGCGCCCGCTCCTATGAGCCGGGCCTCACCGGCCTGCGGGAGCTGTGGCTCTCCGGCCGGTCCCTGCAAAGCGGCGGCGCCCTGTCCGGCGGTTTGGCCGTGGGCTTCTCCGCCGTATTCGGCAAGGTGCTGTCTCTGATCCTGTTCCTCCTCATGCTGCTGGCGGCCCTGTGTCTGGCGCTGCACTTCTCCCCCAAGGACGCCGTCCGCCGGGCGCAGGAGCGCCGGGAGGCGGAGCGGGAGGACATCCCGGAGGAAGCGCCCCCCGTCCGTGAGAAGGAGAGACCGGCGGAGAAGCGGCCCCGCCGCCGTGCCGCCATCGATATCCCCCTGGACGACGAGCCACCCGCCAAGCAGCCGCAGCCCCGGCCGGAGGGACCCGCCTTTGCCCCCAAGGAGAAGAAGCCCTTCTTCTCCCGTAAGAGCAGCACCGTCCGCACCCCGGATCAGGTGCTGCGGGGGGAGCCTGCGGAGGAAGCCGCCCCCGTGGCCCCCGCCGCTCCCGTTACTTCCCCACCGGCAGCGTCTGCTGCCCCCGCCCCTGCGGCTAAGCCCCGTGAAGCGGACAAGCCTTCCGTCACGGCGCAGGAGGTGCAGGACGCCACCGAGGAGGTGACCGCTGCGGTGGAGCAGGAGCTGGCCCAGCCGGAGGAGGCGTACCAGTATCCCCCCATCACGCTTCTGGATGAGAATACCGCCGACAACTATACGGAGGTGGGGGCTGAGCTGCGGAGTAACTCCCAGCGTCTGGCACAGACCCTTCAGAGCTTCGGTGTGGACGCACGCCCCGGCGCTGTGGTCCACGGCCCCAGCGTCACCCGCTATGAGTTCACGCTGGAGCAGGGGGTGAAGCTGTCCAAGATCACCAACCTCGCCGATGACATTGCGCTGGCCCCCAGTGCCAGCGCAATGAGGGCCAGCGGCGTCCGCATCGCCCCCATCCCCAATAAAATTTCCGTGGTGGGCATCGAGGTCCCTAACCGGGCCGTCACCCCCGTCCGCATCCGGGACGTGGTGGAGTCCCGTACCTTCACGGAGCATAAGTCCCCGGTGGCCTTCGCCGTGGGCAAGGACATCGGCGGCAGCTGCATCGTGGGGGATATCGGCAAGCTTCCCCATGTGCTCATCGCCGGTACCACCGGCTCCGGTAAGTCCGTGTGTACCAATTCCCTCATCGTCAGCATCCTCTATAAGTCCACCCCGGAGGAGGTCCGCTTCATCATGGTGGACCCCAAAATGGTGGAGCTGGCCCCCTATAACGGCATCCCCCACCTGCTGATCCCCGTGGTGACGGACCCCAAAAAGGCCGCCGGAGCCCTGCAATGGGCGGTGTTCGAGATGATGAAGCGCTATAAGCTCTTCTCCGAGCACGGGGTCAAGGATCTGGCGGGCTATAATGCGCTGGCCCGACAGGATGAGGAACTCAAGACCATGCCCACGGTGGTGGTGGTCATCGACGAGCTGGCGGACCTGATGCTGGTGGCCGCCAAGGAGGTGGAGGAGTCCATCTGCCGGGTGGCCCAGATGGGCCGTGCCGCCGGGATGCATCTGGTCATCGCCACCCAGCGTCCCTCCTCCGACGTCATCACTGGCCTGATGAAGGCCAATATCCCCAGCCGCATCGCCTTCGCCGTGGCCTCCTCGCTGGAGTCCCGCATTATTCTGGATACCACCGGCGCCGAAAAGCTGGTGGGCAAGGGCGATATGCTCTATGCCCCGCTGGGGGCCGGAAAGCCCACCCGTGTGCAGGGCTGCTTCATCACTCCGGAGGAGATCGAGCGGGTGGTGGGCTTCGTCAAGACCACCGGCGAGGCGGAGTACTCCCGTGAGGTTATGGACAAGATCGAGCAGGCGGTGAAGGAGAAGGAAAAGGGCGGCGGAGGAAAGACCTCTGCCGAACCCGCCGAAGCACAGGAGGATGGCGACGAGCTGCTGCCCGCTGCCGTGGAGGTGGTTCTGGAAACGGGACAGGCCTCCGTCTCCATGCTCCAGCGCCGCCTGAAGCTGGGCTATTCCCGTGCCGCCCGTCTGGTGGATCAGATGGAGGAGCGGGGCATCGTCGGCCCCTTCGAGGGTTCCAAGCCCCGCCAGCTGCTCATCGACAAGGCCAAGTGGCAGGAGCTGCAAATGAGCAAACAGCCCCAGCCGGAGCCGGAGATCGACCGCAGCGGCTCCATTCGTGACGTGTTCGAGAGCCGTGACGCACTGGAGTAACACCCCGGCCTGAAGCTCCCAAAGCGATCCAACAAAAGACCCGTCGCTGCGGATGTTTGGCAAAGGTGGTGACCGTGATGTTTGATTACAGCCCCCTGTGGGAAACTATGCAGCGCCGTGGCGTCTCCCAGTACCAGCTGCTGAAGAGCGGCGTGGATAACAAGACGCTGGACGCTTTGAAAAAGGGCCGCAACATCACCATGGTCACGCTGGAAAAGCTCTGCCGCATTATCGGCTGCACCCCCAATGACGTCATCCGCTTCTCCGATGAGCCCCGCTGACGGAGTTATCTTCTGACTTCAAAAGGAGGACAGGCACTTGCCTGCCCTCCTTTTCCGTGTATCTGCAAGAGTTTTCCCCGCAGGCCGCACCTGTTTTCTCCTGCGCCCCGCCCTTGACGGTAGGGCGTTTTTCCGTTAAAATAGGACATACTGGAGTAGAATACACATTTTCAGATAAACGAGGTAGCATTATGGCAAATGGATTCATCGATAAAGCCCGCATCACCGTCCGGGCCGGCAACGGCGGTAACGGAGCCGTGGCCTTCCACCGGGAGAAATACGTGGCCGCCGGCGGCCCTGACGGCGGCGACGGCGGCGACGGCGGCAGCATCATCGTGCAGGTGGATGACAATATGTCCACCCTGATGGACTTCCGCTACAAGCGCAAATATGTGGCAGCCCCCGGTGTAGACGGCCAGGGCGGCCGCAAGAGCGGCAAGGACGGCCAGAGCCTGACCATCCGGGTCCCCAGAGGCACGCTCATCCGGGATGCCGAGACCGGCGAGATCATCAAGGATATGTCCGACAGCGAGCCCTTCGTTCTTTGCAAGGGCGGACGGGGCGGCTGGGGCAACCAGCACTTCGCCACCCCCACCCGGCAGGTACCCCGCTTCGCCAAGGCGGGCCTTCCCGGCGAGAGCCACGACGTGGTGCTGGAGCTGAAGCTGTTGGCGGACGTGGGTCTGGTGGGCTTTCCCAACGTGGGCAAGAGCACCCTTCTGAGCGTGGTCAGCAAGGCCCATCCCAAGATCGCCAACTACCACTTCACCACCCTCTATCCCAATCTGGGCGTGGTGTATGTGGATGAGGGCGTGTCCTTCGTTATGGCGGATATCCCCGGCATCATCGAGGGGGCCAGCGAGGGGGCCGGGCTGGGCCACGACTTCCTGCGGCACATCGACCGCTGCCGTCTGCTGGTGCATCTGGTGGATGTCTCCGGCAGCGAGGGCCGGGACCCCATAGCGGACTTTGACGCCATCAACGCCGAGCTGAAGCAGTACAGTCCGGAGCTGGCCCAGCGGCCCCAGATCGTGGTGGCCAACAAGACGGATCTGTTGGCGGACCCTGACCAGCTGGAGACCTTCCGCTCCCATGTGCAGGAGGCGGGCTATGAGTTCATGGCCATGTCCGCTGCCACCCATCAGGGGACCCGTGAGCTGGTGCAGGCCATCGCCCGCCGCTTGGCGGAGCTGCCGCCGGTGACTGTCTATGAGCCGGAGTATGTACCCCGCCCGCCGGAGGTGGATACCACCGCCCCGCTGGATATCCACCGGGATGACCACACCTGGCTGGTGGAGCGGCTCATGGGCAACATCAATTTTTCCGACTATGAGAGCCGGATGTACTTCGATAAGGTTCTGCGCCAGTCGGGTCTGTTCGATCAGCTGGAGCAGATGGGGATCCAGGACGGGGATATCGTCTCCATGTACGATCTGGAATTTGAGTATCAGCGCTGAGAACTTGGACATTTTCTGGACGTCCACTCGCCCCATATCGGACCGGGACCTGACGTCCGAAGGAATACCGTTTTTGTCCCATGGGACACGCCGCCGTCTCCCAAACCGGGACTTGTTCCACATGGAAAAATTTGTCCCGCCGGTGAGCCATTTTCCCACGGAGGATTTTTTTCCGCGGTGGAAGATCCTCCGTTGGGAGAAAAAATTTCGTGGAAGAGAAAAAGCAGCATAAAAAACGAAAAGCAAACCCAAGGGAGGGAGGAGCAGCGCTCCTCCCTCCCTTGGGTTATCTGCAATGATTGGATGAACGCATCATCCATCTTCTTTCTCCTGATCCTTCTTTGCAAAAACAGAGTACAGTCTCTGAAAAAGGCGGCGGTCATCAAAAGGCCCAAGTGCCGCTGCGGAAGATGGGGACCACCTTGCCGCCGTCGCACACGGCGTCGATGGAGAGGTCCGCCGAGCCGATCATGAAGTCCTCGTGGATCATGGAGTCGTTGACACCCAGCGCCCGGCACTCCTCCAGCGTCTTGTTCTGGAAGTCCCGGATGGTATCGGCAAAGCCCATGCCCAGCGCCAGATGGCAGCAGGCGTTTTCATCAAAGAGGGTGTTATAAAACAGCAGGCCCGTCCGGTTGATGGGGGAGTCGAAGGGAACCAGAGCGCACTCGCCCAGATAGCAGCTGCCCTCGTCCATGGTGATGAGCTTGGTCAGCAGGTCGTTGTTGACCTCGGCGTGCCACTCCACCGCCTTACCCTCGTGGAAGCGGATCCAGAAGCCGTCGATGAGCTGACCCTGATAGCTCAGGGGCTTGGTGGCGTAGACGATCCCCTCGGCCACGCCCTTCATGGGGGAGATGAAGCACTCCTCCGTGGGGATGTTGGGGTTGAAGAAAATGCCCTGCAGGCTGGTCTCGCCGCCGCCGCAGAACTGCGCCTCCGGGATCATGCCCACGGTGAAGTCCGTGCCGTTGGCGCTCTTGTAGCGCAGCTCCCGGATGCCCAGACCGCTGAGGTACCGGCACCGGTCATGGAGGTCCTTGTTGTGGGCCTCCCATGCCGCCACGGGGTCCTCGTCCACCCGGCTGGTGGACAGGATGGCCTCCCACAGCTTCTCGATGGCCTGACTGGCCCGCAGCTCCGGGAACAGCTTTTTAGCCCATGCGGCGCCGGGGACGGCGGCGATGCACCACTGGTACTTATTCTCGATCTGATCCCGGTATTTCTTGATGACGGGGTACAGCCGCTGCTGGCTCTTGGCCATCTTCTCCTGATTGATGCCCTTCAGACCGTCGGGGTCCTCGCTGAGCAGGTAGATGCGGCAGGGTATGGTATCCACATAGTGCTGCCAGCGGGCTTCCTCGTAGTTATCAAGCTTGGAGAGGGTGGTCAGGGTCCGATAGCGGTAGTGGAGCTTTTGCAGGGGCTGATAGCTCCAGTCCACCACCACCTTCTTGGCCTTGCGCTTGTAGCATTCCTCCACCAGCAGCTTCACAAACTCCGGCTGATCCAGATCGGCGGCGATGAATACCTCCTGACCCGGCTGCACATTGACGCCGGAGGCGGCGATCAGCTGGGCATATTTCCTCAAAACGGTCTTTTTCACGGCGATCCCCTCCTGTATTCTGATGGTTTGGTGCCATTATAGCACGCCTGACGGCAGATGGAAAGGGCTTTCTTGCAAGCGGAGACGGGATGTGGTAGGATAGAGGATAGAAGATGAATGGTAAGGGAGAGATGCCCCATGGAGATCGTTTACGCAGACTCACGCATCGTGGTGGCGGTGAAGCCTGCCGGGGTGCTGAGCACCGACGAGCCCGGCGGGATGCCCCAGCTGCTGCGGCAGGAGCTGGGGACCCCCTGCATCCGCACGGTACACCGGCTGGATGCCGCCGTCAGCGGGCTGATGGTCTACGCCCGGTCGGCCAAGGCGGCCTCCCTGTTGTCGGAGCAGCTCCGCAGCCGTACCTTCGGCAAGGAGTATCTGGCGGTGGTCCACGGCGTGCCGGAGGGGGGCGTGATGACGGACCTGCTGGGGCGGGATCCCGTCCGGCGGTGTACCTATGTGGCGGCGGAGCCGGGGAAGAACGTGCGCCCGGCGGAGCTGTCCTATGAGGTGCTGGGGAGCCGGGAGGGGCTGTCACTGGTGCGTATCCGGCTGCACACCGGGCGGACCCATCAAATTCGGGTGCAGTTTGCCTCCCGTGGGTTTCCGCTGGTAGGGGACCGGAAATACGGCGGGGGAGAGGAAGGGGAAAGCATCGCCCTGTGGTCGTGGCGGCTGGAGTTTACCCATCCACAGACCGGGGCGGCCATGCGGTTTTCCAAACTGCCGCCCAAGGAGACCCCGTGGCTGGGCTTTCCCATGCCCCTGACAGGGAGATAGACAGAAAAAGAGACTGCCGAAGGGGTTCGGCAGTCTGAGACTGTCGGAAAAACCCTCCGGGTTTTCCGACAGAAAGCTTGCAGTCTGCTGCGTGCATAATTTGTGCGCCTATGGCACACAAATTCCACACTTGCAGCCTGAGAAGTATTTTCTCTCACGCACATGTCGTGAGAGAAAATGATTTTACTTCTTTGCCGCCTGCGGGCGGCAAACTCTGCGAGGCTTTTTTGACACGCTGAGACTGCCGAAGGGGTTCGGCAGTCTCTTTTCATGCGGAAAATTACGGCTCCTCCCGGTGCTTTCTGCGGCTCAGGAGGAAGGCGATGCCGCCCATGGAGAGCGTGGCCATCAGCGGCCACAGGGGGGGAGCGCAGACGTCGCCGGTGGGGGGCGTGGGGTCCTCCAGCTCCTGGGCCTTGAACTGCCAGTCCAGATAGCCAATAGCGGATCGGAAATCGTTGCCCATGGTCAGGGGGACGTTCAGGGTCACGGTGAGCTCCAGATCGCCGCCGGGGGCGATGGTCCCCAGCTCCGTCCAATCCGTCAGCTGAGCCGTCTCATGGGCAGGGGCATCGAAAAGGGTGGAGGTGGGAGCCTGCACCGTCAGGGTCATCTGAGAGAGAAATCCCTCGGAACCGGACTCGGACCCCAGAGAGCGCAGGTACAGCCGCACCCGATGGTCGCTGTCGTTTCGCAGACGCAGGGTCTGGGTAAGCCGGTCACCGGGCATGACGCCCTTAAAGTCCGGGAACAGGTCGGAGGGGGAGTAGTCACTGCCGGGAAGGAACACGAAGCTCTGAGCGTCGCCGTCATAGGTGACGGAGCCGGTATCGGCGTAGGCGGCGCAGAGACAGGACAGGAGCATCAGCAGCGTCAACGCCAGAGAACAGATGTTTTTTCGTTTCATGCCGTCCCCTCCTTACTGATACTGGGCCACTCGGCCCGGCGTGATGGTGACGCCCCAAGCCTGCCCCGCAGCCTCCTCCGGGGTGCTCTGGATCGCCTCCGCCATGATCTCCAGCGCCTGCTTGCCGCCGTCGGCATCGTTGTAGCTGCCGGTGAGGGTCAGGCTGTCAATGAGCGGGGTTTCGGGCTGCTGACCGGGGGCCACGGGGTAGGTGCAGTAGTAATAGTCGCCATACGCTACCCAGCCGTCGCCGGGGGTGAAGGCGGGGATGGCTGCCGTGCCGCCGATGTGTTGGCCGTCGTCATTGACCCGGTAGGTCACCAGCTTCACCCGGAGGTAGGCGTCAATGTCACTGGTGTTGGTGACGTTGACGTTCTTCTTGGTCGTGCCGTCAAAGTCCTCCGTGACGTTGCAGGACACATGGGCGGGAGTGAACCGGTTGGGGACGGGGTCCGTATGGGTGATGAGATACGCCAGCGTGGCGCCGGTGAGGGCCAGCGCCAGCAGAACCAGCGTCAGAAGCAGCGCACCCGTCTTCCGGGGCGAAGGATATTTTCTGTGTGCCACAAACAGTTCCTCCTTTCTCAGTGTCGGATTCCGAAGATATTGGCGATAACATCACTGAAGCCGTTGAGCCAGCGGTCATTCTTCAGGGTGTTGGTGCAGGTGATGCTGCCGCTATTGTGGCCGGCGGTGAGGGTGCAGCCGTCCGGCTTATCGGGGTCGTAGGCGGCGTCATAGCGCCAGCTCCAGCCGGTGTCCTCCGCAATGGTGTATTTGCCCACCGGAAGCTCATAGAGGGAGACACTGCTGCTGCCCACCACCGTGACTTGGGTGTAGAGATCGCCGTTGCGGCAGACGTTGAACACATAGGGTTCGCCGTCAGCGCCGCCGGTCTTGGTGACGGTCAGGGCGCAGGTCCTGACGTGGAGCAGGAAGGCGGGGTCGCCGCTGGTGTGGCTCCAGGTCTCTCCGGCGCAGCTCGTGTGCAGGAAGGCGGTATCGGCGGTGATGTTGGTGTCACCGATGGAGATGGTGGCCTGCACGGGGATGTCCTGCTTGGTGTTCACGATGTCCGCCAGAAGGGTGGTGTCGTAGCTGTAAGCAGAGTTCAGCTTGGGTTCGGCACCGGTCATGGATACGGTGGCAGCGTCGGTGCCATTGTGGAACCAGCTGGTGGAGGTGCGGTAACCGGGCAGCGTGGCTCTATCGAAGGTGTCGCCGTAGTAGACGGTGCCGTCCTCGTAGGTGAGCGTCGGCTTAAAGACGTTGACCTTGCCGATGGCGCTGCCGCTCTGTTTGGCGGCCGGTGTGCCGCTGGAATCCGCCTGCGGCTCCGTTTTGGGGGATACCGTGACGGAGACGGCGCAGGAGGTGTCCGCCCGCAGCTGGGTCAGGTCGGTGACGGGGCTGCCGTCCGGGCCTGTGAGGGAGACGGTGATATCCACGTAGGCGGTCTGCCACGGCTCCAAGCCGTAGGGGCGATCGGGGTCGGTGGCCTTGGTCAGATCCAGAGAGATGCTGCCCACCTGCACGGTGGAGCAGTTTTGCAGCTGGCTGGCAGTGAGACCGCCCAGCAGATAGACGTTATAGTCCTGCGCTGCAACGGTGACGGGCTGGATGGGGACGTTTACCGTGGGCTGGGGGAACTCCCGGACAGGGGTCTCGGAGTCTTTGTTTTCATAGACGCCGGCCCCGGCGTTGGTGGGGAGATTGTTGCCGCCCAGAAAGCCGGGCTGAGGCTTGACGCTGAAGCGGATGACCAGCTTATGACCCCGGTAGCTGACGCTGGCGTGATCGGTGACGGTACCCACGTAGTTCTCGGAGAAGTTAAAGCCTGTGACGCTGACGCTATTGCCGTCTATCGTGGCAGTGGCGCCCATGGCGGTGTCGTTTTGGCGCCATGTGTAGGTGTCGCCGTCCTTACCGGTGCAGGCGTAGGTCTCCAGCGTGATATCAGAGGCGGTGCTTCCGGCCGGAAGGGTGAACTGGGGGGAGATGATATCCCGGACTACGGATTCCTCCGTCAGGGTGGAGGAGGAGCCGCCGGTCTCGATGTTGTCGGAGATCTGCTGGAAGATGCTGCTGAGGGAACCGGCGTCCGCCGCAGACAAGTAGTAGCTGGGGGTGCGGGGCGTGCCGTTGTTGGAGGACACCTGCTGCATGAACCAGTTGCAGGCGCTGTTCATGGACTTGCTGTTCTGATCGAGGTCGCCGCTTGGCTCCGTGCCGGCGCTGACGGCGTTGGCTCCGGCGAAGATGCCGATGGTGTAGACGGTGGCTCCGGTGGTCTTGATGGTGCCGGCATAGGTGATGGCGTTGTCGGCGACATCCTTCTCAAAACCGTTGAAGCTGGTGGGGGCGCCGTCCGTAAAGACGATGACCACACGGTTGCGCTTTTCGTTAGGCTGCACGGGGTTGGCGGAGAGGATGCGCTGGGCCATGTCCAGACCCAGATCCGTCCGGGTGGCGCCGCTGGCGGCCAGAGCATCAATGGCGGTGGAGACCATAGTCTGACCGGCGGAGGTGTCCACTTTCTGAAGAACGTCCTTGAGGTTCTGGTCGGTGATGTTGTGATAGGCCACGCCCACGCTGCCGCTGTTGCTTCCGGCGATGGACAGCAGCTCCGTGTTGTCGCCGTAGCCGGACTTGCTGGCGAAGCCCACCACGGCGATGCGGTGGGAGATGTCGTCCTCGGTGCCGAGGACACCGTCAGCGCCCTTGGCCTTCTCCTCCACGGCATTTGCAAAGGTGGCGGCGGCATTTTTCAGGGCTTCCAGACGGGTGATGCCGCTATCTGTGGTGCTGCGGCTGTAAAGCGTGGCAGCCGTGAAGTTGGTGCTGTCGCCTGTGGAGGTGCCGATGGTCTGCACCGTGCCGTTGGCATCGGTATAGGTGTAGGTATAGACGGTCTGAGTGGTATCGATGGATGCGAGATAGAGATAGCCATCGTCTGTGCTGCTGATGGTAGGTGCTGCATCATCGCCTCGACTGGATGCGATCTGCGTGCCATCCGGGAGGGTATAGGTGTAGGTGCGGTTGTTTCCGTAACCGGAACGACTCACGGTGACCTTCTGGTATTCGCCATTGATCTTGGCGTAAAGGTTGTTTTTGTTATCCCAGAGATTTGTGTACGTTGAGCCGGACCACCAATCATGATCCTCGTTATTTCTTCCGTTGGTGATGGGGGTGTATTGGATGCTGTCGTTCCGGGAGGTGACGGTAACGGCGACATAGCTGCCATCGGAGAGCTTATACCAGAGGTTATCCTGCTTCTCATAGAGATCGCTGTTCTGACGGGTATTGCCGGAGTAGGCCGTGTAGACCAGTTGCCCCATATCATCATCCATAGAGCCGGACTGATCCAGAACCAGAACGATGTCCGTGGGGACGTCGCTGGTGACGGTGCTGATGATCTTGCTGCCGGTGGCGTAGGCCTCCAGCGTGATGTCATAGGCACCGGTCTCCTCGTTATAAACGGAGGTCTTGTTGACTGCCATGCCGTTATTGCCATTATCGCTGCCGGTATTGGCATCACCGGCGGCACGGGCCGGGGAGCGCCGGGGGGCGGCACCGCTGACCGGGGGCAGGAAGGGGGCCACGTCGGTGAAATTCACGGTGGGGTAGTCGATGGAGGAGCTGACGGTGTCCGGGTCACCCTGATCGTCGGAGACACCAAAGACCAGACCGGGCATCAGGGTCAGCAGCATGGTGACAGACAGCACCAGCGCCACAAGGGCTTTTCTCTTCATATGCCGCATTTTTTTCATGTGCCGCACCTCCTTAACCCTGCGTTGGCCAGCCCAGCGCCTCCAGAGCGGTGACGCCGTTGTTGGCAGTCTGGACAGCCTCGGCGGCCACATGGACTGTGGCGGTGGCATTCTGATACTCGTTGCCCATACCGGCGTCAAAGGTGACGCAGGTGAACAGAGGGGCGGTGGTCTCGCCGGGGCGGATGGCCTTGTTGCAGTAGAGGTAGCCGTCGAGACCCAGCGTCCAGTCGGTGGTGTTGAGGTCAGGCTTTACCAGCGAGGGATCCGGCGTGCCGTCGCCGGTGAGGCGGATGTCACCGGTGAGGCGGACACGGATCCATGCGTCGGCTTCGCCGGTGTTGCGGATCTCGGCAATTTTGGTGACGGTGGTGCCGGGCATGATGCCGGTAAGGTCCTCGAAGGGCTGGGTCTTATCCGCATCCGCCCACTCCTCCACAGCAATGGAGACATTGCCGGTGGTGATGACATTGCGTGCCGTCCCGTCGGCGCTGAAATACGCCAGCGTTCCGGCTGCCAGCGTGGCCACGCAGATGGCCAGCACCGACAGTAATAACAGCTTTCGTTTCATGTGGTTGCTCCTTTCCTGTCTATGGTCAGCCTCCATAGGGAGGACAGAGAAGGTGGTTGACCGCAGCGGTCAAACCGGTGCAGCTGCCGGTAACAGCTGCCCTGGTTTGGCCGGGCCTCCGGAGAGGCCACGGCCGCCGGTGTTCCCGCTGGTAACAGGTTCACCGGGGTGGCAGGGGGCTCACAGGGGACTCCCCGCCCCCGACACGACCCGCTGGTAACAGGCGTGCCGGGATCAGCCGGGTCACAGGATCCGTGCCGCAAAAAAATAGGGAGGAGATAACGAAGTCAGGGAAGCCGATCTGCTTCCTGTTGGGGAAATTACTGCCAGTTGGTGGCGTCGCCGCCCCAAGGATCGTAGTTGGCGCCGAAGGCGGCATCCATAGCAGCTGCGGCAGTGTCAAAGCCCTCGGCCTGCACAGCAACCGCAAATACGGGATACTTGACCGTGCCTTCCAGAATAGAGAGATCGGCGTTGGGGTAACGCGTATCGATGTACTTGCCGTCCTTCATATCCACGTTCTTGTCCAGATACACGCCGCAAATGAGTTGCTCGGTGGTCTCATTGGCCGCAACAGGCTGGTAGTAATCAGCGAAGTAGACGTTGTAGTTGACGCCGTCCATGGTGGTCTCGAAGTAGTTCCACTTGCCGTCATGCATCCAGTTCCACTCCGCACCGAAGGTGGTGTAGACAGTGCCGTCAACGATCTTGTTGCCGAAGTTGCCGTGCAGGATGTTCGCACCGGCGTTGAAGGTCTCATAGCCGTCATCCAGATCGGAGGGAACCGCATAGTAAGCACGAATCCAAGCGGCAGACTTGCCGGTATTCTGAATCGTTACGACCTTGTCGATGTAGTTCGCAGCCTTGGGCTGGCCGTTGGGGTATTTTTCTCCCTGAGCGGAGCCGACGATGGGCATGAGAACCTTATCTCCCGTATAAGGAACAAAGCCGGTATGGTCCTCATTACTCTGCTGCTCGATCAGGTCGATTTTTACGCCGCCGACGGTGAATGTGTTGGTTTCGTTGTCGGTGTCGGTGAAGTAGGCCAGAGAGGCACCGACGATGGCGATGGCGGCCAGCGCCACGCACAGGAACAGAGCAGTGATCTTCTTTTTCATGTAATTGCGCTCCTTTTTGTTTGTTTTTTGGGTATCAGAATGTGCAAGGGATCACTTGGTTACTTGCTGACCTCGGCCCAAGCGGCATCAGCCGTGGCGAAGTGATCCCTCTGGATGGCGTAGGCCTGAAAGGTCAGGGTGGGGGCATCCGTCTTGGCGGTTTCGAGCATAGTCTTGGTCACATCGCTCTTCACGGTGACGGCATCGCCTGCCAGCACGGAGAAGGTCTGGTCGGCGGCGGAGGCGGGAACCTCACGGTAGTAAACGCCATCCACGCCAGGCAGAGCGGTCCAGCCCTCAGCAATGGCATAGGTGATGAAGGTGTCCAGATTCTCGGACTTCGTGACCTGCACGAACAGCCAGCAGGCCTCGGAATTGGCCTTGACGGTGACGGTGGGGTCCTTGGCGATGGTGTTGCCGGGAACCATCTTGTAGTCTGCGGTGGTCTCGGTGAGGCCGATGTTGATATCGCCCACGGTGAAGGTGTTCTTCACCTCGGCGGTCTGATCGGTCAGCCAAGCCAGCGTGCCGCCGACGATACCGGCCACCAACAGGGTCAGAGCCAGAACCAGCGCCAGAGTTTTCTTTTTCATACTTGCTTCTTCCTTTCTTGCAAACTATAAGTTATTTCCACGGCGTGGGGCGCAGCCCATGTGCCGTCGAAACCGGGGGGAAAAATCAGCCATGGAAGGCGGCCCAAGCGGCGCCGGCATTGGCGAAGCCGTCGGCCTGAATGGCCTCGGCCACCACGGTGATCTGGAAATTCTCCAGAGTGGCCAGCTGGTCGCTGGTGACCCACTCGGGCAGGGTCACTTTGTCAAACAGGACAGGCAGGACCACATCACCGTCGGGGGCGGCAACGGTCTCGTTGTAATAGAAATAGTAGGTCAGAGTGTCAGTGGGCTTGTCGTAGACGAAGTACTTGGCATTGGCCAGCATTTCCTCGGTGTCCATCATGTTATCGGGGATGATGCCGTCCCACTTGGCGGCGTTGGCTTCCACGAAGTTCACCATGCGGATCAGGGGATAGGCGTTCTCCACACCGGTGGGGCCGTCCTCGGCAAACTCGGGGTCAGTACACAGGGCGATGATGGCCTTGGCGTTGTTGAAGGTGACCTTCATGCGGACGTAGCTCAGGTCGCTGCCCTCCTCAACGGTGACGGTGGGGTCCTTGGTGTAGGTGTGGCCGGGGAGCAGATGGTACTCGTTGGCCTTCACACGGTCAGCGCCCTCCACAGGCGTGCCGTCGGTGGTCACCTTGGCCTCGTCCAGCGTGATCTTCACGTTGCCGACGGTGAAGGTGTTGTTGACCGTGTCTGTGCCGGTGAGGTAGGCCAGCGTGCCGAACACACCGGCGGCTACCAGCAGCAGGGCGCAGCACAGGGTCAACAGGGGTTTGATGCGGTTCCTTGCTTTCATGGTTTTTCCTCCTGCATAAAATGATAACAAATGATATGGTGAGCCTTGCGGCAGGACCGACGGATCTATGCCTTTTGACTGTCCTGACGGATGCGCTTGCCCTGCTCCTTGTCGGAGCCGCCGGAGAGCAGGTCCGGCAGGAAGGTCAGCATCAGCAGGACGGCCCCGGCGGAGATGGCCACATACAGGCCGGGGGGATGCTGGATGTAATTGGCTGCGTAGCCCAGCTTGGGAATGGCAAACACCGGGGTGCCGATGACGTTTTTATAATGGACGAGGCTGCCGTCCTCGGCGTCGTTGGCGTCGCCCTTGGTACGGAAGCGCAGAGTGGAGGGATCGTCCTCGTCGGGGACCACCTCCACCACCCGGTGGGTGGCCACGGTGTTCTCATCCAGCATGAAGGTGATGACCTGCCCCGGCTGGATGGTGGTGGGGTCCACCTTTTTTACGTAGACGAGGGAGCCCACATGGTAAGTGGGTTCCATGGACCCGGACAGGACGGTGAAGGTGCGGATGCCGGCCAGTCGGACGCCGACCAGCGCCACGGCCAGAAGTACTGCCAGCGCCACCAGAATGGTGCTGATGATCTGTAAGAGTTTTTTTGCGGTCATAGGGGGTTCCTCCCGGAGATAGCTTGGAGCACTTGGTGGGTGCAGGACTATTAAAGCATCTTTTGCTTGTGAAGAACGTCGAAACAGAGCAACTGTCCTGAAATTTCCAGTCATATTGCGTGGGGAATGTCAAACAATGACGGGGATGAGGGCAGAACGAACAAACAAATGTGGGACATATATGTCCTTACCTATTATAAATGACATATATGTCCAAAGTCAAGACTTATATGTCGTTGTAAGTGTAAAATTTCCAACATAATTCGACAAAAATTGCTGATGAGGCATAGTAAGGAACCATAGGGAGGTCGCACATGAAGCAATATCCAAACATTGATGCCATTATCGAGGACAGCGACACCAAGGTGCAGGATCTGGCGAAGGTCATCGGCGTCAGCACCAAGCAGATCCGGCGCTGGCGGGACGGCACCAGCGAAATGGGTATTGAGAAGCTGGAGAAGCTGTGCCGGTATTATCACGTCAGCGCCGACTACATTCTGGGGCTGCCCAGAGATCTGGACTGGCCCAGAGGGTGACGAGGATCCGGGACAGCTCTCCATCCTGTGAGGATGGGGGGTTCTCCCGCAGCCTTGGCGAGTAGGTGAGGCGTCAAAAAACAGGACAGGGTCCGGTTCCCAAGGGAACCGGACCCTGTCCTGTTTATAAAAGAGGGAAGAGGTCAGGCTTTTTTCTGCTTCCGCAGGACCACGGTGACGCTCTCCCGCATGGACGAGGAGGAATCGCCGCTGAAGCTGTCGGACTTCGCCGTCAGCGAGGCGGTGGAGGAGACGGCGGAGTCCTTCCGGGATTTTGCCCGGTCTCAGGGCCATCTGATGGAGCTTGCTATCGTGCCGGGGCTTACCTACTGCGGCGACGAGTACGCCGTGCGGCAGCTGGTGTCTATCCTGCTGGATAACGCCGTGAAGTATGCCCTGCCGGAGACACCTATCCGGTTTGTGCTGGAGAAGGGAAAACGGGGCGTCGTCCTGCGGTGCAGCAATGCCTGTACACCGCTGGCCGAGGGGGAGACAGAGAAGCTCTTTGACCGGTTCTATCGGTCAGATCAGGCCCGCTCCGCCGACGGCAGCTTCGGTGTGGGGCTCTCCATCGCCCGGAGCATTGCCGAGGGACACCACGGCTTCATCCGGGCCCAATGCCCTCAGCCGGGGGAGATCGTGTTCACGGCGCAGCTGCGGTAATGGCAGCGAAGTTCCCGGAAAAATAAGGGCCTTGCGGCAATCCGCAAGGCCCTTTTGTCGTGCCGGGGAGTGGGATGCAGAAAATTCCAGAAAAAATGACAGTTTTTGACAAAAAGGGACTTGCATTGTGTCCATATAAGTGGTAATATGCCTGCGTAAAGGTGCGCACCGGGACGCCCATGGGCGTCTATCGTTTCTCTGAAACGATAAGTAGGGGTCAAAGAAGGCGTTATTCTGAGGAGGGGCGCAGCCCTGACGTGGCGATCCGTATTCCCCGCATCCCCCACAAAGCCCAACGGCCAAGACCCGCACACGCAAAAAATAGGAGGCAGATATTATGACAAATCGCAAGAGCACCAAACGGGCCTTGCTGGGCAGCGTCATGGCCATGGTTCTGTGCCTGGCTATGCTGGTAGGCGCTACCTTCGCATGGTTCACCGACACCGCAAGCACCGGTGTCAACAAGATCCAGGCCGGTAATCTGGATGTCCAGCTGATGTACAGCACCGATATGAAGACGTGGAAGGAAGCCACTGACGCTACCCAGCTGTTCGATGACCATGCGCTGTGGGAGCCGGGTCACACCGAGGTGGTGTACATGAAGCTCGTCAACAACGGCAATCTGGCCCTGAAGTATGAGACGGAGTTTTCCCACAACTATAGCGTGTCCAAGGGCAAGAGCGTGCTGGGCAACTACTACTATGTGGGCGACTATCTGAAGATCGGCACGGCCACAGTCGATTCCGCCTTTGCCACCCGTGAAGAGGCTCAGGCTGCCGTGTCCGGCAATGAGCAGGCCTTGAAGAAGGGCGCTCAGCTGACCAATGGCTGGATCAGCTTGGGCGCCGGTGAGTCCACAGACCCCTTTGCCGTGGTCATCTATATGCCTACCTCTGTGGGCAACGAGGCCAACGCAAAGAGCAAGACTTGGATCTCTAAGATCACCGGTATCGGTCTGGAAGTGCGGGCCACTCAGGACACTGTGGAGTCCGACAGCTTCGGCAGCACCTATGACGAGAACGCCGCCACCACCCTCAGCCGTGTGGAGTATACCAGCGGTACCCATGAGATCACCGGCAACATTCAGACTTCCGGTGAGTGGGGTGCTATCCACGTGAAGGGCGGTACCACCACCGTCAACGCCACCACTGTGTACGCTGTGGAGGCCGGGCGCTACGCAATAGCGGTATGGGCTGAGAATAATGGTACCGTTGTCATCAACGGCGGCGAATTTGCCCAGCAGATCACCGGCGATTCCAATCAGTATGACCTGATCTACGCCGACGACAACGCACAGATCATCATTAACGGCGGTACCTTCAAGTGCGCCACCCCCGAGTGGACGCTGAACTGCAAGGACGGCTCCACCGCTCACATCACCGTCAACGGCGGTACCTTCTATAAGTACAATCCCGCTGAATCCACCTCCGGCGCCGGCGAGGTCGTTCTGGGCGAGGGCTGCACGGTTGAACAGCACGGCGATTGGTACACCGTAGTCAAGAACTAAACGCTGATACTTTCGTATAAAAGGGGATGCTCCAAGGGATGCTCTTCCAGGGAGGAGCATCCCCTTTTTTCGACCTTCCGGGCGGCAGGGAAAGAGAGTGTCCACAAAATATTTCGTTGTAGGAAACTTACTTTCCGTAAAGTTTCCTGCAAGTTTGTGAAAACTGTATAAAATGCGGGGCTGCGGGGCAGTAAATTCGACATACCCCCCATTGACTTTTGCATATAAAACCGGTAAACTATGCAACATCAAGCGGCCCACCCGTGTGGGACAGCCTTTGGAAAGGAGACAGACGTCATGAAGTACACTTCCACCTGTAACCGTACTCATGCTGCCGATGCGTACTGCGCACCGGCCACTCAGTCTGCCTTCGGCACCGCCTCCTATCTGTTTGCTCTGGACACTGCCATTCTGGCGGTGTCCATTTTGCTGTCCGTTCTGCTGGGGGTACTGGTGGCTCTGGCGATCCTGCTGGTTCTGATCGTACTGGTACGAATTATTCCGCATCCCGCAGTAAGGCGCAGCGTCGAGTGGTTTCCGGCAGAATAGTCCGGGACAGAAACTTGGCTGACGGCTTTGCTGCAAGAGCAAGGCCGTTTTTCTTTTGTATTTTTAAGCCCACCGGCTGAAAATAAAACCTACAAGAATCGAGGAAAGAAACATGAAAAAGGGAATGAAACTTGTATGTATGGTATTGACGCTGGCCATGCTGCTGGGCCTGCTGGCCGGATGCGGCGGCAAGGGCGGCGATGACAGCAACGGCGGAAGCGACCAGACTCTGCTGCTGGGTCTGATTGGCCCCATGACCGGTGACTATGCCCACTATGGTACCTCCACCCGTGACGGCGCTCAGGTGGCTGTGGAGGAGATCAATGCCGCCGGCGGCGTCAACGGCTGGCAGCTCAAGCTGCAGACCGAGGACTCTCAGGGTGATCCCGACTCCGCCGTCTCTGCCTTTGGTAAGCTGATGGACGACGAGATGGACGTCTCTCTGGGCTGCGTGCTGTCCGGCGAGGCCCAGTCCGTCATCACCGCCGCCAAGAACGACGACGTACTCGTCGTCACCTGCACCTCCTCTGCCGAGAAGTGCATTCAGGGCAACGACAAGGCCTTCCGTGTCTGCTTCAACGACCCGGCACAGGGTACTGCCTCCGCCAACTACATCGCTGACAACAAGCTGGGCAGCAAGATCGCCGTGTTCTATCAGTCCGATATCGACTACTCTGCCGGTCTGGTGGAGACCTTCACCACTCAGGCGGCCCAGCGGGGTCTGACCATCGTCACCCAGCAGGCCTTCACCGAGGGCACCAAGACGGATTTCTCCACCCAGATCAACGCCATCCGTGATTCCGGCTGCGATTTGGTGTTCCTGCCCATCTATGCCGCTGAGGCTTCCGTGTTCCTGACCCAGGCTCAGGGTAAGCTGGACGGCATCAAGGTCTTTGGCTGCGACGGTCTGGACGGCCTGCAGACCAAGGTCTCCGATATGACTATGCTGGAGGGCGTCATGATGCTGACCCCCTTTGCCGTGGACGCTCCCGACACCAAGACCCAGACCTTCGTGGACAAGTTCACCAAGCTCCACGGCTCCGCTCCTGACCAGTTCGCCGCCGACGCCTACGACGCCGTGTACGCCGTGAAGGCGGCCATGGAGGCCTGCGGCAAGACCCCTGCTGACGCCGACTTCACCTCCGCCATGGTGGATGCCATGTACACCATCACCGTGGACGGCCTCACCGGCACCATGCAGTGGGACACCACCCGTGAGCCCGCCAAGAACGCCAAGGCCATGGTGTTCGCCGCCGACGGCACCACCAGCCTGCTTGGCTAAGTGACCGGGTGTTCTCCGGGGCTTCGGCCCCGGAGAGCACCCAGTCTACCGAACGGCAGAACAGTGCCTGCCGGTGTATCTCCGGCACGGCAGTATTGTGCCGCCCGGCCCGCCCTCCGGACAGGGAGGGATATCCGGAAGAAAGAGAGGAAACTGATTTATGACCCGATTGATCGAGACCCTTATCAGCGGTTTGAGCCTCGGCAGCATCTATGCGCTGATGGCTCTGGGCTATACCATGGTCTACGGCATCGCCAAGATGCTGAACTTCGCCCACGGCGATATCATCATGGTGGGAGCCTATGCCGTTGTCACCTCCGTGCTGACGCTGGGGATGCCGCCGCTGGTGGCTATCCTCATCAGCATCGCCATCTGCGCCCTGCTGGGCATCACCGTTGAATTTCTGGCCTACCGGCCCCTGCGGCAGGCCCCGCCGTTGGCGGTCCTGATCACCGCCATCGGTGTCAGCTATCTGCTGCAGAATCTGGCGCTGCTGATCTACGGCTCGGAGCAGAAGGCCTTTCCGGTGCTGTTCACCATCCCCAGCGTGGAGCTGGGCGGCGTGTACATCGACGGCATTACCATCGCCACCATGGCGGTGACGGCCATTATCATGGTGGGGCTGTCCCTGTTTATCAACCGTACCCGGATGGGCAAGGCCATGCGGGCGGTGTCGGAGGATAAGGAGGCGGCAGAGTTGATGGGCATCAGCGTCAACCGCACCATCACCGTCACCTTTGCCATCGGCTCGGCGCTGGCGGGCGTGGCCGCCATCTTCTACGGAGCGGCCTACACCTACATCCGGCCCACCACCGGCGCCATGCCCGGCATCAAGGCCTTTACCGCAGCCGTGTTTGGCGGCATCGGGTCTATTCCCGGCGCTATGCTGGGCGGTGTGCTGCTGGGCGTTATCGAGCAGCTCTCCAAGACGTATATTTCCACCCTGTGGGCCGACGCCATCGTGTTCGGCGTGCTGGTGGCGGTGCTGGTGGTGAAGCCCACCGGCCTGCTGGGCAAGCGTATCAGTGAGAAGGTGTAAGCTATGGGAAAGAATATGACCTCCGGCGCACGGCGCCTCAGCGGCAACGCCGTGACGCTGCTCATCACCGCCCTGCTCTGCGGCGGCTCCGCTGCCCTCATTTATTCCGGAGCTGCCAGCCGGCAGATCTCCAATATGCTCATCTCCATGGCCTGCTACATCGTCATGGCGGTGTCCCTGAATCTGGTGGTGGGCCTGCTGGGTGAGCTGTCGCTGGGCCATGCGGGCTTCATGTCCGTGGGCCTGTTCACCGGCTGTCTGCTCTCCATTCAGCTGGCGCAGAGCGTCCCCATCGGAGTGCGGATGCCTCTGTCCATGCTGCTGGGCGGCGTGGCGGCGGCGGTGGTGGGCCTGCTGGTGGGCCTGCCTGCCCTGCGGCTCAAGGGCGACTATCTGGCCATCGTGACGCTGGCCTGCGGCGAGATCATCAAGACCATCATCAACAATCTCTCCGTCACCGGCGGCGCCAAGGGGTTGGATACCAGCGATATCTACGCCGATACCCGGACACTGCTGCCCTTTGCCATCGTGCTGATTTTTCTGGTGGTGCTGGTGATGATGAATCTGAAAAACTCCCGCCATGGCCGGGCCATCATGGCCATCCGGGACAACCGCATCGCCGCCGAGTCCAACGGCGTCAACGTGACGTATTACAAGCTGATGGTGTTTGTGCTGGCGGCTTTCTTCGCCGGAATGGCCGGTGTGCTGTACGGTCATACGCTGGCCAACATCAAGCCCGCCATGTTTGACTATAATATGTCTATCGAAATTCTGGTGATCGTGGTGCTGGGCGGCATGGGCTCCATCCGGGGCTCCATCATCGCCACCATCATCCTGCGGGCTCTGCCGGAGGTACTGCGTCAGGTGGCAGACTACCGGATGCTGGCCTACTCCGTACTGCTGATCGTCATTATGCTGCTGAACTCCTCCCCGCAGTTTGCGGAGTGGAAGGGTCGGTGGTCCCTGAAAGCCCTGCTGAGCCTTGGAAAGACCCGGAAGGAGAAAACGAAAAAGGAGGCGGCGAAGAAATGAAAGAGTTGAAAACTGCCGGTGTGCGGCTGCCGGATTCGCCGCTGGTTCCGTACCCCAGCCGCTCGCTGGTGCCGGAGCGTGATGTCCGCTACACCCCCGTGCTGGAGGCCAGCCGACTGGGCATCGATTTCGGCGGTCTGACCGCCGTGGATGACTTCACTCTCACCATCGGCCGCACGGAGATCGCCGGACTGATCGGCCCCAACGGAGCCGGGAAGACCACGGTCTTTAACCTCCTCACCAGCGTCTATCAGCCCACCCGGGGCAGCATCCTCATCAATGGGATGCCAACGGCGGGCAAGTCCACCCATCAGGTCAGCCGCATGGGCATCGCCCGTACCTTCCAGAATATCCGGCTGTATAACGATATGAGCGTCATCGACAATGTGAAGGTGGGGATGCACAATAGCGTCCGGGAGAACCTGCTGGCCGCCGTGACCCACGGCTTCGGCTACCGCAAGGCGGAGCGTCAGGCGGAGGCCACGGCGCTGGAGATGTTGGACTTCTTCGGCATGGCGGATCTGGCTCATGCACAGGCGGGGAGCCTGCCCTACGGCGCACAGCGCCGTCTGGAGATCGTCCGGGCGCTGGCCTCCGGGCCATTGCTGCTGCTGCTGGACGAGCCGGCGGCGGGCATGAACCCTTCCGAGACGGCGGAGCTGATGGAGAACATCCGCCGCATCCGGGATACCTTCCAGATCGCCATTCTGCTCATCGAGCACGACATGAATCTGGTCATGGGTATCTGCGAGGGCATCTGCGTGCTGAACTACGGCAAGGTCATCGCCAAGGGCAGCCCTGCCGACATCAAAGCCAATCCCACCGTCATCGAGGCGTATCTGGGCAAGGACGAACCGGAGGAGGCCGCCCATGCTTGAGATCAAAGACCTGCATGTCAACTACGGTGCCGTCCACACGCTGAACGGCGTATCCATGACCGTGAAGGATGGCGAGATCGTCTCGCTGATTGGGGCGAACGGCGCAGGAAAAACAACGACTCTGCGCACGATAACCGGTCTGGAAAAGGCGACCAGCGGCTCCATCACCTTCGACGGGCACGACCTGCGCAAGATCGAACCCAGCAAAATCATCACGCTGAAACTGGCCCATGTGCCGGAAGGGCGGCACATCTTCCCCCAGATGACGGTGGAAGAAAACCTCGAGATGGGCGCTTTTACCGACCAAACCGACATGGCCAGAACGATGGCCGATGTCTACGAGCGTTTTCCCCGCTTAAAAGAGCGCAAGCGCCAGCTGGCTGGCACGCTCTCCGGCGGTGAGCAGCAGATGCTGGCCGTGGGCCGCGCTCTGATGGGAAATCCGAAGATGATTTTGATGGATGAGCCGTCCATGGGTCTGTCCCCGCTGTTGGTAAAGGAAATTTTTGCCATCATCCGGGAGGTAAACAAGCAGGGCATTACGATTCTGCTGGTGGAGCAGAACGCCAAGATGGCGCTGGCCATCTCTGACCGTGCCTACGTGCTGGAAACCGGCACCATCACGCTTTCTGGCGATGCGCAGGAGCTGCTGAACGACACTCGCGTCAAAAAAGCCTATTTGGGGCAGTAAGGAGGAAGTGTTATGTATCCGAACTATCCCTACTTTGCCGTGGCCATTACCCGCACCTGCGGGTCGGGCGGCGGCAGTTACATCGGCAAAAAGCTGGCGCAGGATTTTGATATTGATCTGTATGACCGCAAACTGCTGCGCCTGGCAGCCGAGGACAGCGGCATCAATGAAAAAATCTTTGCCGCCGCCGATGAAAACACCAAAAAAACGCTGCTATACCGTGTTTCGCGGCATATCTACGACGGCAGCGTCATCCCGCCGGAGAGCGGCAATTTCATCAGCGACCAGAACCTTTTCAACTATCAGGCCAAGGTCCTGCGGGAGCTGCTGAACGAGGAAAGCTACATCTGCGTGGGCCGCGCGGCGGATTTTGTGCTGAAAGACAAACCCAATGTGCTGACCGTCTACATCGACGCGCCCTATGAGGACCGCATTGAGCGGGAGATGAAGCTCCAGGGCATCGGACGCAGCCAGGCCATCCACTACATTGATAAGCTCGACCACTATCGGGAAAGTTACTACAAGTATCATACGGGCCGCCAGTGGAAGCGTGTGGAAAATTACGACCTCTGCCTGGACAGCGCGGCGATTGGGTTGGATAACTGCGTGGAGGTCATCAAGAAAGTTATTGAACTGAAATTTGGGGTAAAGTGCCCGCGGTAAAAAGCAACAGGGGAGGAAAGACTTATGGAAGCACTGGCCTATTATGACGGAAAAATCGGCACACCGGAGGAACTGACAGTTCCCTTCAATGATCGTGTGCATTTTTTCGGTGACGGTGTATACGACGCCACTGTCGGCGCAAACGGCAAGGTCTACCTGATGCAGGACCACCTTGACCGCTTTTACACCAGCGCCAGGGCATTGGATATCCACATCCCGATGCCGAAAGACGAGCTTGGCAGACTGCTGACCGACCTGCTGGCCAAAGTAGACGGTACAACGCATTTTGTTTACTGGCAGGTCACCCGCGGCGTCGAGACCCGCAACCACGTCTACGCCGAGGACCTGCCCGGCAAGCTGTGGGTGTCCATCCGCCAGAACCATTTGAACGACCCGGATGTGCCCATCAAGCTCAACACCGAGGAAGACACACGCTTTTATCACTGCAACATCAAGACGCTGAACCTGCTGCCCAGCGTCGCAGCGGCGCAGCACGCAAAGCGCATCGGCGTGCAGGAGACGGTGTTCCACCGCGGTGACATCGTGACCGAGTGCGCCCACTCCAACGTGTCGATTCTGAAGGATGGCGTATTTTATTCGCATCCAAACGATGAATTTATCCTGCGCGGTATCGCCAAGACCCACATGATCCAAGCGTGCTACCGCCTGGGCATTACAGTCATGGAAAAATGCTTTACGCTGGATGACCTGCGCAACGCCGATGAGATCATCGTGACGTCGTCCTCCAACTTCTGCCTGCACGCCTGCGAGGTGGACGGCAAGCCCGCGGGCGGCAAAGACCCCGCCACGCTGAAAGCGATTCAGAACGAGGTCCTGCGCGAATACTACGCCTACACCGGCAAAACAACCGTTGTAGACTGAAACGGGGGTGGGAAGGATGACCCGTGACGAACTGGAAAAGCGCAACGTGGGCGAAAATCTCGATGCTTTGATGAATCTTGACCCTCGCGGCTACGGTGTCTGCCGCATTTTGTACGCGGGCAGCCGCGCCTATACCGGTGAACCTCTGACGATGCACGCGGCGCAGGTGCTGTGCGATGCGGTAAAAGAGAACGATCTGGTGTACATTATTACCGGATTCGTCCTGCTGCCGCATAAAGTGCCCGAGATGGACGGCACGGTCAGTTCCATGCTGCTGGCGCGCGCGTTGGTGATGGCGTTCGGTGCAAAGCCGGTCATCGTATGCCCTGCCGACAGCGTCCAGGCCATTGAAAAGTGCGCCGCCGTCGTTGGTCTGCATATCTATGAAGACCTCGACATCGTGCAGACGCTGCCTTTAAGCATGGGGGTCGCGGCCTTTACCAAAAACCTGGCCGACGCCCCGGCCCAGGCTGCCGAGCTGGCTGCCCGCAAGCCAGCAGCAGTCGTCTCTGTCGAAGCCTGCGGTGCGAACGCCCTGGGGGTCTGTCACAATGCCGTCGGGCTGGACGTGACCGCCTTGCAGGCCCGCAGCGATGTGCTGTGGGAAAAGCTGCGCACCGACGGTGTGCCGAATATCGCCATCGGTGACCTGGGCAATGAGATCGGCATGGGCACGATTGCCGACCACATCAAAAAATATGTGCCGTTCACCGACAGGGGCGAGTGCCAATGCGGCTGCGGCGGGGGCATATTAAGCGCCACCAGGACTGACAACATTATCACGGCCACCTGCTCCGACTGGGGCTGCTACGGCTTGATGGCCGCGCTGGCGTATCTCAAAAAAGATATGGAGATTCTGCACCACGAGGACATGGAGTCCGAGGTCATGCGGGTGGCGGCACGCAACGGGTTTATTGATATGACGGGCTCACTGCTGCCGGGCATTGACGGATTCAGCACGCGCATGAACGTCGGCATCGTCAGTCTGATGCGCCAGTGCACGGCCTACGCGGTACGGTACTCCCACAAGTCGGATCACTGGTTCGGCCCCGTGTTGGCGAAGCACTTCTTTGACTGACTATTATAGAAGGAAGGGGGCAGCGGTCATGCTGCCGTTTACGGTACACCCGGTTGGGGACTGCGCCCTGCTGGCGGGATTCACCCAGCGCATTGCACCGGAGATCGGCGCGGCGGTGGCGGCACTGAACAGCCGCGTTTTGGCGGCCAAGCTTCCCGGCGTGACCGAGACAGTGCCCGCTTTTGCGTCGCTGCTGGTGGTGTATGATCCGCTTGTGACCGACTATGACACGCTGACGGCAGCCCTGCAAGGGCTGAGTGACGCTGACGGCGCGGACACCGCGGCGGGGGAGGGGAGGCTGGTCACGATCCCTGTATGCTACGGCGGCGAATTCGGCCCCGACCTGCCCTTTGTGGCAAAGCACGCGGGGCTGACCGAAGCAGAAGTCATCGCGTTGCACACCAGGCGGGAATACCGCATTTATATGCTGGGGTTCCTGCCGGGGTTCCCGTACCTGGGCGGGCTGGACGAACGATTGTTTACCCCTCGGCTGAACACACCGCGCACGGCCATCCCGGCCGGGGCGGTGGGCATCGGCGGCGAGCAGACCGGCATCTACCCTATTGCCAGCCCGGGCGGCTGGCAGCTCATTGGCCGCACGCCGCGCAAACTGTTTGACCCGGAATCGGGCGCACTGCCCTACACGGCGGGGGACCGCATAAAATTTGAACCCATCACCGCGGCGGAATTTGCAGCCCTGGCAGCAAAGGAGGGCACGGCATGAGTATCACCGTACTGGACCCCGGCCCGCTTACAACTGTGCAGGATGCGGGCCGCGTGGGCTATGCTGCCCAGGGCTACCGCAGCTGCGGCGCAGCGGACGGATACGCTTACCGTCTTGGCAATGTGCTGGTCGGCAACGACCCGGGTGCAGCCGTGCTGGAATGCACCCTGCGCGGCGCGGCTCTGCGGTTTGAAACGGACACCGTCTTTGCTCTGACGGGGGCCGAAAGCCCTGCTGCGTTGGACAGTACGCCCGTACCCTATTACGCACCGCTGCTTGCCAAAGCAGGCAGTGTGCTGCAAATGGGGGCGGCAAAAACAGGACTGCGCAGCTATCTGGCCGTGGGCGGCGGCATTGCCACCCCGCCAGTGCTGGGCAGCCGCGCCACCGATGTAAAATGCGGCATCGGCGGCTTGGAGGGCCGCAAGCTGACCGCGGGCGATACCCTGCCCATAGGCTCATGTGATACCGCCGCGCTGTGGCAGACTATCACTGCCAAACGGCTGGACCGTCCTTTGCGGGACAAGGCTGTGTGCGGCGGGCTGCACCCCATGCGCGTGCAGGGGACGCAGATGCTGCCGCTGCTGCGCGCCGTACCCGGCCCGCAGGACGCCGCTTTTACCGTGCAGGGCCGGCAGGATTTTATCCACGGTATCTATACCCTGACGCCGGACTGTGACCGTATGGCCTGCAAGCTGGCGGGCACGCCGCTGCAAATGCGCCGCGGCGCGGATATTCTCTCCGACGGTATTGTACCCGGGTCGGTGCAGGTCTCCGCCGACGGGCAGCCCATTGTCATGCTGGCCGACCACCAGACCACAGGCGGCTATGCCAAAATTGCCACGGTGATTTCTGCCGACTTGCCCGCGCTGGCGCAGCTCCGCCCCGGGCAGCGGGTATGCTTTACCTTTGTGACGCCGTCCCGGGCCGTGCAGGCTGCCCGGCAGCAGGCGGCCCTGTGGCAGCGGGTAAGAGATCGCTTGTAAAAGAAGGTGCACGTTATGAACTATTCCGCATTTCCCCCGGCTGAGATTCGGGCGCTGATCCGCGCGGGCAAGCTGGATGCCCCGACCACAGGCTGCTGCGACGGCTACGCCCAGGGCAATCTGGTGGTCCTGCCAAAGGCGTTGGCGTGGGATTTCCTGCTGTTCTGCCAGCGCAACCCCAAGGCCTGCCCGCTGCTGGAAGTGGCCGATGCCGGGGAGCGCAGCTTCTCCCAATTTGCCCCGGGCAGCGATATTGCGCAAGACATCCCGCGCTACCGCATCTACCGAAACGGCGAATTGACCGAGGAAACCACCGATGTGGTGCGCTATTTCGAGGAACGGTCCGATTTGGTCAGCTTCCTCATCGGGTGTAGCTTCTCCTTTGAGTCGGCGCTGCTGGACGCGGACATCCCGGTGCGCCAGATCGAGGAAGGCGTCAATGTGCCGATGTACAACACCAACATCCCCTGCACGCCCGCGGGGGTGTTCAGCGGAAATATGGTCGTCAGTATGCGTCCGATTCCCCACGCGCAGGTGCCTGCGGCGGTGGCCATCACGGCGGGCATGCCCCGCGTGCACGGTGCGCCGGTGCAGATCGGCACTCCGGAGGCCATCGGCATCACCGATCTAGCCCACCCTGATTACGGCGATGCCGTGACGATTCGTCCGGGCGAAACGCCGGTTTTCTGGCCCTGCGGGGTCACGCCCCAGGCCGTGGTCATGCACTCGAAGCCGGAGTTCTGCATCACGCATGCGCCGGGGTATATGTTTGTGACCGACGTAAAAAACACACTGCTGAAATACTAAGGGGGATGTTGCAATGCCGTCCATTGATTTAAACTGCGACCTGGGCGAGAGCTTCGGCGCGTACACCATCGGCATGGATGCCGAAATTTTGCCCTATGTGACCAGCGCGAACATCGCCTGCGGGTTCCACGCGGGCGACCCGTCCGTGATGCAAAAGAGCGTTCTGCTGTGCAAAAAGTACGGCGTAAAGGTGGGTGCACACCCGGGTCTGCCGGATTTGCAGGGCTTTGGCCGCCGCAGAATGGCAATTTCCCCCGCCGAATCCGAGGCCGACGTGATGTACCAGATCGGTGCGCTGAAGGCATTCTGCGATGCGGCGGGCGTACCGCTGCACCACGTCAAACCCCACGGCGCGCTGTACAACATGGCCGCCAGGGATCCGGTGCTGGCGGCGGCCATCTGCCGCGCTGTGCAGGCTGCAGCTCCCGGTGCTGTGCTGCTGGCTCTCTCCGGCAGCGAGATGGTCAAGGCCGCAAACGCCATCGGATTGCCCGTTGCCAGCGAGGTATTTGCAGACCGCGGCTACCAGGCCGACGGCAGCCTTGTGCCACGCGGCGCTCCCGGCGCAATGATCGAGGACGAGGATACCGCCATTGCGCGGGTCTTGCAGATGGCAGCGCAGGGTACCGTACAGGCCGACGATGGCAGCACCGTAACCCTGCAGGCCGATTCCGTCTGCGTCCACGGCGACGGCCCCAAAGCCCTCGCCTTCGTGCAAAAAATCTCCGCTGCCCTCCTTGCCGCAGGGACAGCAGTTGCAGCATTTTGATTGTAGGCAGAAAGCAAGATGGGGAATGAACCTATCGGAAGAAGGTAAAGCAGCGCTAAGCGGCAGAATCTGTCCTGCGCTCCTGCCGGGGCGCAGGAATTTTTTTGTCAATAAAAATACCGTTGTATCGTGTGATACAACGGTTGAACAATTTGAATGCAGCCTTGATGTGCTTAGGCAGCGGATCCTGCACGGAGGACGAGCCGACACCATAGCACGAAGGCTGTTTTCATTCCGGCAAACGCCCGTACAGTTCCATTTCACTGTGCAGCTTTTTGGCCAGCCTCGTGTTAAAGACACCGGGTTCGGCACGCCAGCACCAGTTGCCGCCCAGAGTGGACGGCGTGTTCATGCGGGATTCATGCCCAAGGCCCAGCAGATCCTGTGCCTGCACGACAGCCAGATCGGCAGCGCTGGACCAGATGCCGCGCATCATGCCCCAGTGATAGCCCTCTTTCTTCGTCAGATTCAGGTAGCGCACGGCGCACGCCACGTCCTCAGGGGCGGCGGTTTCCATCCAGCCGTTCACAGGCTCGTTGTCGTGGGTGCCTACATAGGCAATACAGTTCTTGGGGTAGCTGTGGGGGCGGTAATCGCCGCCGTCACGGCTGTCAAAGGCAAATTCCAGCACTTTCATGCCGGGATAGCCGCATTGCTTCAGCAGGGCAGTGACATCTTCCGTCAGGAATCCCAAATCCTCGGCGATGATGCGCGGGCTGCCCAGCTTTTTCTTTATGGCAGCAAACAGCGCATAGCCGGGGCCTTCGCGCCAGCGGCCGTTCCGGGCGGTTGCTTCCCCATAGGGGATAGCATAATAGCCCGCAAATCCGCGGAAGTGGTCAATGCGAACCACATCATAGGTGCTGCACATGTGTTTGATGCGCCGCACCCACCATGCGTAGCCGGTCTTGGCCATGGAGTCCCAGTCGAACAGCGGGTTGCCCCACAGCTGGCCTGTGGCGGAGAAGCCGTCCGGCGGGCAGCCTGCCACCTCGGTGGGCAGCAGGTTCTCGTCGAGCTGGAACTCCTGCGGGCAGCTCCACACATCGACGCTGTCCAGCGCCACATAGATGGGCAGGTCGCCGATGATGCGGATTTCCTGCCGGTTGGCGTAGTGCTTCAGCGCCTGCCACTGACTGTAGAACATAAACTGTACAGCCTGCCAGAACGCCACATCGTCGGCGTACTGCTGCCGGGCTGCTGCCAGGGCAGCGGGCTCACGGCGCCGCAGCGGTTCTTCCCATTCCAGCCAGCAGGCTCCGTTGTGGGCGTCCTTCAGCGCCATGAACAGCGCGTAGTCGGGCAGCCAGAAGTCGTTTTCCTTCACAAAGCGGCAGTAGTCGGCACCGGGCTTTGCCAGCAGACGTTTGGCAGCACAGCGCAGCACTGCGTAGCGCTTTTCGTACATGACGCCGTAGTTGATGCAGTCGGGGGTGCATTCCCAGTCGATGGACGCATATTCCTCCGGCAGCAGCAGTCCCTGCTTTGCCAGATCGTCCAGATCGATAAAATACGGGTTGCCCGCAAAGGTCGAGAACGACTGATAGGGACTGTCGCCGTAGCTGGTGGGGCAGACGGGCAGAATCTGCCAGTATGCCTGCCCGGCCTTGACCAAAAAGTCCACAAAGCTACGCGCGGCTGCACCCATGGTACCAATACCGTAAGGCGAGGGCAGACTTGAAATGGGCATTAGAATGCCGCTTGCTCTCATCAGAGAACCCCTCTTTCTTTTGATAGTAAGCAGCCGGGATGTCTTTCCTTCACAGTTCGCGCACGCTTTCTCCTTCGGTCAGATCGAAGGAGACGATCTCGTGCACGGCATTGCCGGGTTTTTGGATGTTGTGGAGCAGGATCCGCGCCGAACGCCGCGCCAATTGCTCCATATTCTGCCGGATGGTCGTCAGCCGGGGCACACTGTACTGTCCCAGCGCGATGCCGTCAAAACCTGTGACGGAAATATCCTGCGGCACACACAGCCCGTGATCCCGCAGCGCACGAATTGCGCCGAGCGCCATCAGGTCGGACATGGCAAACACTGCCGTAATGTCGGGGCTGTGCTTTAAGAGATACTCCATTGCCTCATACCCGCTGGAAAGCGAGAACCGCGCATACGCATACTGCTTTTCCATGTCAAACGGCAGACCAAGGCGCAGCATAGCACCCTGACAGCCGGCCAGACGGGCGAGACTTGGACGGGAAAGATTGGGCTTGCCGCCGATGATTCCGATGCGGCGGTGCCCCTTTTTGTACAGATATTCGATCATCGTGTCCGATGCAGCCATATCGTCTACGGACACACTGGACAAATTGCGGATGCGCAGGGATGCCGCGCTGTTTGTCAGCAGCAGGCAGGGGATACCCAGTGCCTCCAACTCCGGCGTGAAGTATTCCGGATTTGAGCCGAGAAACAATATACCATGGGGTTTGCGCTCTGTGCAGATGCGTCGGGCCTGCGCAACCTCGTTGGCTTCCTCGTCAATATAGTAGACCGTCGCAACGTAGCCGCTTTCCTCAATGATCTGCTGCAGCGGCTCCAAAATGCCGGCAAACAGCATATTCTGGGTGCCTTTCACAATCAGTGCGATCCCATCGTTGGTCTGCTGCTTCAGATGCTTGGCGTTGGCGTTCGGTTCATAATTGTGGCGGTTTACGATTTCCAATATTTTTTGACGGGTTTCTGCACTGACGCCGGGGGCGTTATTTAAGGCTCGTGAGACGGTCCCGACCGCATAGCCGGACTCCCGCGCGATGTCTTTGATGGTCATTTGCCAATCCTCTTTCTTGAAGAAGTGTCAAATTTACCCCTTGACAGCACCGGCGACCACGCCATCGATAATATATTTCTGGCAGATCAGGTACAGCACGATAACAGGCAGCACCGTAATCATGATGCAGGCCATCATGGGTGCCATCTCCACCTTGCCGTAGCTGCCGCGGAAATACTGGATCGCCATAGGAATCGTGCGGAAGGTCTTGATGTCCAGCACCAGCGTGGGCAGCAGATAGTCGTTCCAGACCCACATGGTTTCCAAAATGGCGGTAGAGATCATCGTCGGCTTCAAAATCGGGCAGACGACCTTGAAGAAAATCTGGATGGGATTGCAGCCGTCGATCATAGCGGCTTCTTCAATAGCAATCGGCATGGATTTTACAAAGCCGGTGAACATGAACACCGCAAGTCCCGCGCCGAAGCCCAGATAGATGATGCAGATGTTGTAGGGGTTATTCAGCTTTAAGGTATCAGCGGTTTTTGCCAGTGTGAACATGACCATCTGGAAGGGAACAATCATGCTGAATACGCACAGATAGTACATACCTTTGGACAAGGTGTTCTGCACACGGGTGATATACCATGCGCACATGGAGCAGCACAGCAAAATCAGTGCCACAGACGAAACCGTGATCACTAAACTATACCAGAAAGAGGACAAAAAGTCCATTTCCTGAATGCCATAAATGTAGTTTTTCAGGCCGACGAAGGTCTCGGCGTTCGGCAGATCAAAGGCGTGGCTCGTCGTGATGGCGCGCTCGGTCTTGAGGGAGTTCATCAAAATCATGAACACCGGGTACAGCCAGGCGATGCACAGGATCGTGAACAGAACGGACAGTACCGTGTTGATGCGGCGGTCTTTTTTAGTAGCACCCATTATGCCTGCACCTCCTTAGAGCGGGTAAAGTGGAGCTGGATCAGCGAGATGACCACCACG
>ERZ827522.592-NODE-592-length-44196-cov-4.633674_pt1 | contig 44196 bp, 36 predicted proteins | sample MGYA00519580_ERZ827522 | MGnify/ENA primary metagenome ERZ827522 (study PRJEB31778, sample SAMEA3449340) | human gut metagenome | biome: human gut; feature: human-associated habitat; material: faeces | place: United Kingdom | collected 2010/2012 ... | reverse complement strand
TATGCTGCCGAGGACTACGCAGAGCAGGTCTTTACGCACCTGGAGGTGCTTGTCCCCTTTGCGGTGGTTTTGGTGGTGGTTATTTGGCGCCTTGCATGACCTCGTCAAGGGTAACGTTGACGGCGTGCTGCGTCGGCACCCAGTCGACCTTCAGGAACAGCGCGGCCACCGTGATGGGGATATAGCTGAACATAAAGATCGGGAAGGTAAACAGGTTAGTCACCAGACGCCACTTTTGCGCGCAGTGAATGTGCTTGTACTCAAAGATAGTCGTGAGCAGCGCCAGGATAAAGAAGGTCTGATACATCATGGCGAAGGTCATAATGAGCGAAGCGGCGCACGCCTGCATCTCGACTTCGGTAGCCAAGAAACCATGCGAAAGGCCACCCACAATCAAGAACGTCGCATTAGCGAGCATCGAGATCAGCGATAGCAGCATACCCGGGGCGATCGTCATGAACATGTCGTAGGCGGCAAAGCGATGATAGCGGAACGTCGACTTGACCAGATGCTTACCGTAGGTAAAGAACACCTGGTAAAAGCCCTTGGTCCAGCGCATACGCTGATTCCAGGATGCCTTGAACGTCACGGGTTGCTCGTCAAAGAACTCCGCCGGCGCATAGCCAATGCGAATACCGTGAATAGCGCAGAACGTAGTGAACTGAATGTCCTCGGTCAGCGTGTGGAACTGCCAACCGTGCATGCCCTCGATAACGCTGGCGGAGATGAGGTAGCCCGAACCCGAGACAGCGCAAGAAGTCTTGCAGATATTGCGCGCGTTGTTGAGAAAGCGCGCCTCACGCAGGTACCAAGTGGCATTAGCTGCCGAGATCCACGAGCTGCCGAAGTTCTTGGAGTTACGATAGCTCGTGACCACGTGGAATCCCTGGTCAAAGGCATCGTTCATCTTGGACACGTAATCGCGGGAGATGACGTTATCGGCATCGAAGATAAAGTAGCCCTCAAACGTGTCGGGATACTCGTTAAGGATGCGATCAAAACCAAAGTCCATGACCCAGCTCTTGCCCTTGCGGGCCAGGTCATTGCGCTCGTAAACAATGGCACCGGCCTCGCGCGCGAGCTGCGCCGTGTTGTCGGTGCAGGCATCGGCGACCACGAAAACCTCGATGAGCTCGGACGGATAATCCTGATCCTTGATGGAGCGAACGAGGTTGGCGATCACGGCCTCCTCATTATGCGCCGCGATAAAAAAGGCATAGCGATGGAGTTTTTTGGCCTTGGGAGGCGCGACCTCGCCACGAAGAGCGCCAATGACAAAGAAGACCACCTGGTACAGAAAGCAGACCGTGAGCAGCGTGACGACAATCTGGTTGAAGATCACGATGGGTGTGTTGGTTTGTAAAAAGGCGAGCATGCAGGCTCCCAGCAACGCGTAACGTAAACAATCGTATATCTTACCGCAGGCTTACCGAGTTCAAGAAACCACCTAATACTGGCTAGGCTTCGAGAAGACCGAGCTGCGGAACGATTTCATCTCCAACGACCGTGCGACCGAGCGAGCGCGGAGCCAGATCGTCGAGAACCGCAGCGAGATCCCACGGCAACTCGTCGCGGCACTCAATGCGCTCCCCCGTCACGGGATGGTCGAACGCCACGCGCCAGGAATGAAGGAACTGCCTGGTCAGGCCCTGATCGGCGCGTGCATCGCACTTGCCGTAGAGCGGATCGCCCACGCAGGCGTGGTTGATATGGCGCATATGGACGCGAATCTGATGTGTGCGGCCCGTAAACAGATGACACTCGACGAGCGTATAGCCGTCGTCAAAACGCGTGGAATCGAAGCGCTCGAGGACTTTAAAGGTCGTGATGGCCTGGCGCGCAAAGGGGTCATCGGAAACCGCCATCTTCACGCGGTCGCGCGTCGATCGGGCAATACCGGTGTTGATAGTGCCCTCGTCCATGGCAATGTGCCCGTGAACGAGCGTGATATAGCGACGGTCGAGCGTGCGCGTGCGGATGAGATTTTGAAGCGCGCGCTGGGTGTCGTCGTCTTTTGCCGCGAGCATAAGGCCCGAGGTATCGCGATCCAGGCGATGCACGATGCCGGGTCGGTCCTCGCCTTGCACGGTACCAAGATGATCGATACCGCAGTGGTAGACCAGAGCGTTTGCAAGGGTGCCGCTCTCGTGGCCATGGGCGGGATGGCACACCAGGCCGCGCTGCTTGGAGAGCACGATAAGGTAGTCGTCTTCGTAGCGGATATCGAGAGGAATGGCCTCGGGAATCACGTCGGTCGGGTCGTGTGGCTCGGGCAGATCGACCGAAATGCGGTCGCCGGAGCGCACGGCATACTTTTTAGAGAGACAAGTCTCACCGTTGACAGCAACGGCACCTCCCTCGATCAGATGCGCGCAGGCAGAGCGCGTGGGACAGCCATCGTTGGCGCCCAAATAGGCGTCAAGACGCTGACCAGCGGAATCGTCGGCAACAAGAATATGGATGTCGGCCATTAGCGCTCATTCCTTTCGCGAATCTTTCGGGCACGCTCCCCACGCTGCTTGGCTTTGCGCTTGGCGCGGGCCTCGTCACGGGCGTTAAGCTCGGCGGTCGCATCGACCTCACGGGCCGCGGGGCTCAAGAACATATAGCCGAAGAGGGCGAGCACGACGCCCAAGGTAATGCCGATATCGGCCACATTGAAGACGGGGAAGTCGATGAAGGTGGTGGCAATAAAATCGGTCACGAAGCCAAAGGCCAAACGATCGATAGCGTTGCCAATGGCGCCGCCCGCGACCATAGCCATGCCCACAACCTCCAAGCGAGCAAGCTGGGGCGCGCGAAGCAAGTACGCGGCAATGGCGACAATGACCGCAAGCGCCAGCAAAGCAAACGCAACGCCATGCCCCTCGCCCATGCTAAAGGCAGCGCCGATATTGCGGACAAATAGAAAGTCGATCACACCGGGGATAACAGTCACATGCAAAGCGTCGCCCACGGCACGAACCGCAAGCTTGGTCAACTGGTCAACAAGCAGCACAACCAGCGCCACCCCACCAGCAACACCCAACCGCCAACGCAAAGGCGGCGTCATATCCCCAGCACGACCCAAATCAATCCCCTACCCTCAAGAACATCGAATTACGTTTAACGTAAGTAACCATCTTATAGTGACAAACGCCAAACACGCAGCATATTCACCAACGCTGGCGAAATAACCAGCACAAAACAAAAGCGACATTCCGAATAACGGAATGTCGCTTGATAGCTTTCGACTAAGAGCGAAAGCGAAAGAAAGCCTTTAGCTCCAGCAATGGAAACGCCGCATTACCGTCGCCAACAGCGAAAACGCCCCTAAGCGAGCAAGGTGACGTGAAAGAGGAGGGAAGCGTACTTTGGTACGCGACCGACGATTGAACGTCAGATTGCCGCTTAGGGGCGTTTGCAGCGTCGGTAGGTTACGGCGTTCTACGAACGCCGTAACCTACAGCGCATCAGCGCAGCGCTTACAGATATGCGCGTGGCCGTTGTACTCGCCGACGGTGGTGCGATAGTTCCAGCAACGGTCGCAGCACTCGCCCTCGGCTGCCTCGATGGCAACAGAGAGCTCCTCGCCCTGGGTCAGCTCAACATCGGAGACGATGTAGAACTCGGCCAGGTCGACCGCCTTGACGCCGGTCAGCAGCGCGTACATCTCGGCAGGAACGACCGCCTTGACGCGGACCTGCTGGCTCTTAGTGAAGGTGCCGGCAGAACGGGCATCCTCAAGGGCCTTGGTCACGGCGCTACGGAGCTCGAGTGAAGCCTCGAGCACGCCCTCAAACTCATTGGCCTCGTCGAACGTGATGGGCGACTTATACCAATCGAGCAGCGCGGCGTACTTCTGGTGATCGACGCAGCCGGCGGGCGCATAGGCCATGGCCTCGTCGACCGTGTAGGACAGGATCGGCTGAAGGTCGCGCATGAGCATCGAGAAGAGCTCGGCCAGCACGGTCTGGGCGCTGCGGCGCTCGAGCGAGCCGGGCTTGTCGCAGTACAGACGGTCCTTCAGGGCGTCGAGATACACGTTGGAGAGCTCGGTAACCACGAAGTCGTAGAGCGCACGGTAGGCGCGCGGGAACTCGTAGCTGGCGTAGGCATCGTCGACCTCGGCCTGAACCTGGGTCAGACGGGCAACCATGAGCTTGTCGAGTGGCAGCAGGTCGGCAAAGGCGACGCCGTCGGTCTCGGGCTCAAACTGACCCTCGAGCTCGGAGAGCAGGAAGCGCAGCGTGTTGCGGAAACGACGGTAGGCATCAGACGTACGGGCGAGAATCTCGTGGTCGATGGAAACGTCGGAGCTGGTGTCGACCGAGGCGACCCACAGACGGATGATGTCGGCGCCCATCTCGTCGCAGACCTTATTGGGGTCGATGACGTTGCCAAGCGACTTGGACATTTTTCGACCCTGGCCGTCGAGGGTGAAGCCCTGCGAGACGACCGCCTTGTACGGAGCGTGGCCGTTGGCACCCACCGAGGTGAGCAACGAGCTCTGGAACCAACCGCGGTGCTGGTCGGAGCCCTCGAGATACACGTCCGCCGGATACTCCAGCTCGGGACGGTACTCGCAGACGGCCTTCCAGGAGACGCCGGAATCCCACCACACGTCGAGGATGTCCTTATCGGCCTTGAGGTGATGGCCGCCGCACTTGGGGCAGACACAGGCCTCGCCCAGGTAACTCTCGGGAGCGTCGGTGAACCAAGCGTCGGAGCCCTTCTCGTGGAAGAGCTTGATGACGGCGTCGAGCGTGGCGTCGTTCATGACCTTCTCGCCGCAGTCGGCGCAAGTGTAGCTGGGGATAGGCACGCCCCAGTTGCGCTGACGGCTGATGCACCAGTCGGGACGCTGCTCGACCATGGCGCCGATGCGGTTGGCGGCGTGAGCCGGATACCACTTGACGTTCTCGCGAACCTCCTTGCCAGCCTGCTCACGCAAACCGGTCTTGTCCATCGAGACGAACCACTGATCAGTAGCACGGAAGAGCACCGGGTGCTTGCAGCGCCAGCAGTGCGGATAGCTGTGCGTGATCTTCTTCTCGAGGACCAGGGTGCCGCGCTCGCGCAGGAACTCGATGATGTGCGGGTTGGCCTCATCGGTATCCATACCGCTGAAGGGGCCACCGGTGCCAAACTCCTCGCCGGTGTAGAACTTGCCGTCGTCATCGACCGGCATGCAGATGTCGGTGATGCCCTCCTTGAGGCACGCGAAGTAGTCGTCGACGCCGTGGCCGGGCGAGTTGTGGACGATACCGGTACCGTCGTCGACACCGACGTAATCGGCCAGCAGTGCCACGCCCTCAACGCCGTCAAAGATCGGCTGCTTGTAGTGGATGTGGTGGAAGGTCTCGGCGGGAACCACATAGGGCTTGTCGTCGACCATAACCGGGGTGTACTCCCAGCCAAACTCCTCGCAGCACTTGGGAGCCAGGTCCTCAAGCATGACCTCGGCACGACCCTCGTGCCCAACGGCGACATAAGCGGCGCCAGGCTTAAGGGAAACTGCCTGGTCGGAGGGGATGGTCCACGGCGTGGTCGTCCAGATGATAAAGTCAACCGGGCCGTCGAAGTTCTCGAGGCCGGCGGGCTTGGAGGTCATCTCGAAGCGCACGAAGATGGACGGGCTCGTCTCGTCGGAGTACTCAATCTCGGCCTCAGCAAGTGCGGTATGGCAGTGCTTGCACCAGTGGACGGGCTTGTGACCGCGATAGATCATGCCCTTGTCGAACATGGCCTTGAAAACCTCGATGTCGGCGGCGTCATGCTGGTGATAGAGCGTCAGATAGGGGTTGTCCCAATCGCCGAGCACGCCCAGGCGACGGAAGCCGGCCTTCTGCAGCTCGATGTTCTCGACAGCGAACTTGTTGCAAAGCTCGCGGATCTTAGCCGTGGAGGTCTGGTTGAACTTCTCGGTGCCGAGCTTCTCCTCGACCTTATGCTCGATCGGCTGGCCATGGCAGTCCCAACCGGGGACATAGGGAACCTCATAGCCCTGCATCATCCAGTAACGGTTGATCATGTCCTTGGAGATCTTGTTCATGGCGTGGCCGATGTGGATCGGGCCGTTGGCGTACGGAGGGCCGTCGTGCAGCACGAACTTCTTGTGACCCTCGTTCTTCTTCAGAACCTGCTCGTAGACCTTGTTGTCCTGCCAGTCCTTGAGTCGCTTGGGCTCGGACTTGGAAAGACCGGCACGCATGGGAAAACCGGTCTTGGGCAGATTCATCGTCTGCTTGTACTCGTTTGCCACGGTACCCCTTTCATGTCGTGGGCGCGCACGCCCGTTGGGCACCAAAAAAGCGCCCGTCCCTACAAGCTGGGACGAAGCGCCACAAAACGAGCTGTACGCCCGCAAAAGCTCTTCGCTTAACCACCCAGCTTAGATGCCCTCGCCCGCATATTCGCGCGCTCGCATCCGTTACTCGGCTGGCCTGTATCGACGACCATCTCGGCGATGTCTACTAAGACGAACCTGCACGGCACGTCCGTTGGGACCGCAGCTCCGGGGTGATTTTCATCGGTCGCATGCACGGGTTCTCAGCGCTCCCCGCTCTCTGTAGCATGCGGACGGCCGACTACTCGTCCCCATCAACGCTTATGCGGAGTATGCTAGCACGTTCCGCGCCGGCGAAAAACCCTCAACACTGGTTTTATACGTTCGAAATTTCTCGCTATTACAGCCCTTCTCTAGGAGCAAAATACCTGAAAGCACTTTATCGAACGAAAGAAGGTTGCTATGCGCACGATTGGAATGAGCGACTACACCGTTGGCGAGGATTGCTTTACCGAGCTGCCAACCGCACTGGCGGAGTACGGCGCGAAGAAAGTCGCCATCATTGGCGGCAAGCGAGCCCTGGCTGCGGCGCTGCCGGGAATCGAGGCGGCACTTGAAGGTACCGATGTCGAGGTCCTGGAGACGCGCGTCTATGGCACCAACAGTACGCGTGCCAATATCGCCAAGGTCGTGAACTCCCCTGCCTGCCAGGAAGCCGACGTGCTCATCGCATGCGGCGGCGGCAAGGCACTCGATACCGTCAAGACCGCAGCCATCGAGCTCAAGAAGATCGTCTTCACCGTCCCGACGATCTGTTCTAACTGCTCCGCCGCGACCGCCATTGCCGTCGTGTACAACGACGACGGCTCGCTCGAGGGCTATTCGTACCCCAACCGACCGGCGCACATCTTCATCAACCCCAAGATCATCGCCGAAGCTCCGGCGGAGTACTTCTGGGCCGGCGTGGGCGATGCCCTGTCCAAGCAGCCCGAGGTCGAGTACGCCACGAGCGCCGGCAACTTGGAGCACACGGCAGGCCTTGGCCTGGCACTCGCCCACACCTGCTCCGAGCCGCTGTTTACCTACGGCGTTCAGGGTCTTGAGGACGTGCGCCAGAACCTGTCAAGCGAGGCCGTCAAACAAATCGCGCTCGACATCGTGGTCAACACGGGCTACGTCTCCAACCTGACCAACCAAAACGATTACTACTACAACTCGAGCGTGGCGCATGCGTTCTACAATGCCACGTGCAGCATTCCGCGCGAGGGCTCCTACCTACACGGCGAGGTCGTGAGCCTGGGCGTACTGGTGCTGTTTGCCTATACGGGCGATACCGAGAACCTTGAGCACTACGCCGCCTTTAACAAGCAGATGGGGCTGCCCGTGACGCTTGAACAGGTCGGCCTTACCGAGGCGGACATCCCGGCGCTGTGTGAGTATGCCCACGCCACCAACGAGTGGAAGCAGGGTAACCCGGAGCCCTTCACCGACGAGAAGTTCGCCGCCGCCATCAAGGCCGCCAACGCCTACGGCCACACGCTCTAGCTCTAACCCATAACCACCACAAAGGGGACAGGCACCTTTGTGGTGGTTTTTTATTGCTCCAGCATGCTGGGGTCGAACTCGCTAGCCGGGATCACGCGATAACCGTGGCGGAGCAGTAAATCAACGAAGACGCCGTTGCCCGCCGTAAGGGTGCCGCTGAATGTTCCGTCGTAGACGCGACCCGCGCCGCACGAGGGACTACGGTCCTGCAGGATGCACGCGGCGATCTCTTCCGGCCCGCCCGCCTGCTCGCACATATCGAGCGCTCCTTGGGCACCCAGGCGAAATTCGCGATCGACCGATATGCCCTCGCAGGTACGAACCTCTCCGTTCACAATCTCGGACGGCTTGCGCGGCGTGGGCAGGCCCCCAAAGACCTCAGGGCACACCAAGAGGACCTCGGTCCCTGTACGCTCGCAGGCCTCGACCAACTCGCGATGGTAGTTGTCGAGCCCGTTATACTTGCAGCTCTCGCCCATCAAGCAGGCGCTCACCACGATCTTCATTTCCATCCCTCTCAAGCAAAACGCCCCATTTGAGAAAGCTGCTCAAATGGGGCGTCGGCGTTTACTGGCTCGGCCGCGGCTTTACTGCTGCTTGGGCATCAGCGGATTCTCGCGCGTGAGGAGGTTCATGAACTCCTCGCCCGTGATGGTCTCCTTCTTATACAGATAACGAGCCAGCTCGTGGAGCTTAAACTTGTTCTCCTTCAGAATCTGCAAAGCGCGGTCGTGCGCATCCTCGATCAGCTTGGCGACAATCGCGTCCACGCGCTCGGCCGTACCGGGGGCGCAGGTGAGCGACGTGTCCTGATTGAGATACGCGTTCTGGACGGTACCGAGCGCCATCATGCCAAACTCGTCGGACATACCAAAGCGCGTCACCATGTTACGGGCGAGCTTGGTGGCCTGCTCGATATCGTTGGCGGCGCCGGTCGTCATCTCACCAAAGATGAGCTCCTCGGCTGCACGGCCACCGCAATAGACGGCGAGCTTGTCCAAGACCTCCTGGCGCGTGGTCAGGAAGCGCTCGTCCTCCTCGACCTGCATGGTATAACCAAGAGCACCGCTCGTGCGCGGCACGATGGTGATCTTCGTGACCGGCGCAGAGCCCTTCTGGCGAGCGGCAACGATGGCATGGCCGATCTCGTGATAAGAAACGACCTGCTTCTCGTGGTCGGACAGCACCGTGGACTTACGCTGTTGGCCGGCAATGACGACCTCCACCGACTCCTCGAAGTCGTCCTGGGTTGCACGCTTGCGACCCTCGCGAACGGCGCGCAGGGCGCCCTCGTTGATGATATTGGCCAGGTCGGCGCCCGAGGCACCGGGCGTGGCGCGGGCAATCGCGGTCAGATCGATCGGCGGCTCGGTCTTCACACTCTTGGCGTGGAGCTCGAGGATGTTCTTACGGCCGGTCAGATCGGGCAACTCGACGGGGATGCGGCGGTCAAAACGACCGGGGCGCAGTAGAGCGGGATCGAGGCTGTCAGGGCGGTTGGTGGCAGCAAGAACGACAATACCCTTGTGATTATCGAAGCCGTCCATCTCGGTCAGCAGCTGGTTGAGCGTCTGCTCGCGCTCGTCGTTGCCACTAAAGCCGCCGCCATCGCGCTTCTTGCCGATGGTATCGATCTCATCGATAAAGACGATACACGGGGCCTTTTCCTTGGCCTGCTTAAACAGGTCACGAACCTTAGCAGCGCCGCGACCAACAAACATCTCAACGAACTCAGAGCCCGAAATGCTAAAGAACGGAACACCGGCCTCGCCGGCAACAGCCTTGGCAAGCAGGGTCTTACCGGTACCCGGAGGGCCAACAAGGAGAGCACCGCGCGGCAGCTTGGCACCGATCTCCTCGTAGCGCTGCGGCTTCTCCAGAAAGTCGACGACCTCCTTGAGAGATTCCTTGGCCTCTTCCTGGCCGGCGACGTCCTTAAAGGTCACGCCCACGTCCTTGGAGGCGATCACGCGCGCGCCAGACTTACCCAGTCCGCCACCGCCAAAACCGCCGCCGCCAAAGTTCATCGACGGGCCGTCATCGCCCATAGCCTTCTTCATGCGGCGGTTGAGCCACCAACCGATGAGGAAGAAAATCGCCATAGGAAGAATGAGCGTGAGCAGGTAGTAGGTCATCAAACCCGAGTTTTTATCGGGAACAACCGACTCCAGCGAAGCGCCAGACTCAAGCACGCGATCGGTAAAGCCCGCATCATTCGGCACACCGGTCGTCTTGTAGGCGATGTTCTCGTCCTCGCCCTTCTTGGTGTAATAAATCGTGTAATCGTCCGTGTTGTACTCGACCTTGTCGACGCTCTTCTTATCGAGCGCTTTGACAAACGTCGAGTAATCGGTCTTCGTAATCTGCTGCGTGTGACCGATGTTGGGGAACAGAACGGTCGAGAGCACGAGGTAGACGACGAAGGCGATGAGCACGTAGAGGATCATATTCCGTCTACGCTTGTTGTCATCCATCTCCATCTGCTTGAACTCCATCTACTGGGGTTGATAATGCTTTCTAGAATACCCAACCCGGACGACGATAAACCGACGCCGGGCACGAAAGGATAGAGATGGCATCACTGTAAGTCGGCAAGGTTCAAATCTATACAGGCGACGGCAAGGGCAAGACGACGGCTGCGCTGGGGCTCGCGCTGCGCGCGACGGGCTACGGACTCGACGTTCTTAGGCTGCAGTTTGCCAAGAAACTTCACTGCGCCGAGCATGATGCGGCGCCCCGTTTGGGTCTGCGCATCGTACAAGCCGACCGCGACACGCCCGAGGCCTGCGCGGCGCAGATCATGGAGCTCGCATGCGAGCAGATATCACAGGTCGATGTTCTGATTTTGGACGAACTCGGCGAGGCCATGCGTCGAGGTTTCGTGACGCGCAAGGATGTGGAGGGGCTGATCGCACTGAAGCCTACCACCACAGAGCTCGTGCTCACCGGCCGCGGGCTGCTGCCGTTGGCCGACCTCGCGGACTTAGTCACCGAAATGCGCCCCGTCAAACACTACTTCGACGAAGGCCTCTTAGCCCGCCAAGGCATCGAATACTAATTGATCCGAAGGGGACGGAGGAAAACGGATCATCGACATCGCGACGGAGAGCAATGATCCATTTTCCTCCGCCCCAAGGGATCATTAGGCGGTGGCGCGGCCGAGCCAGTTGCCGCTGTGGTGGTAGATGGTGAACATCGCGGCCGTAATGAGCCAGGTTACGGGGTAGACCAGCAGTAGATGCTCGAGCGACGGATCGAAGGGCATGATCGCAAACACCCAGATCACCCTCAAGATAACGGTGCCAAAGATGGTGAGCATCATAGGCTGCAGACTCACGCCGGCGCCGCGAATGGAGCCCGACGCGTTCTCGATAATCGAGAAGATCGCGTAGAACGGCGCGATGAAATGAAGAATCGTCGTGGTGTACGCCGAAATCGAAGCATCGTCGACAAACAAACGCGACAGAGGACCCGAGAACGCCAGGAGCACGGCAGACAGGCCACCAATGAGCATAAACGAAAGCACGAGCGACGTGTGATATCCCTTGCGCATGCGCTCGTAATTGCGCGCGCCAAAGTTCTGCGCCGAGAACGTGGTGATCGATACGCCGAGCGCCTCGGTCACCATCCAGATAATGCCATCCAGGCGCCCAGATAGACCCCAAGCAGTCGTGACATCGGCGCCAAACGAATTAACCGACACCTGGATCAGCACGTTCGAGATCGAATAGGCAGCCGATTGAAAACCGAGTGGCAGACCACACGAGATCATACTCTTGCAAATACCGCGATCGATGCCGAGCTTAGACAGCGAAAGACGCCATGCACCCGGAGCGCGCATCATGCGCAACACGATCATCGTTGCATTGGAGCAAATGGTCAGAGCCACTGCGATGCCGCAGCCCAGCGCCTCCATATGCAACACAGCGACAAAGATGATATCCAGCACCACGTTAACAAGGCAGCCGGAAGCGATGATCACAGCAGGCCCGCGCGTATCGCCCACGGCGCGCAGCAGCGCGGTGCCCATATTGAGCAGCAGCGCCGCAACCATCGCGGCGAAATAACAGCGAGCATAGGCCACGCCCTCGGCCAATAGTTCATGCGGCGTGTTCATAAGCACCAGCATGGGCTCAACGAACACTATGCCAAGAATCGAGAAAGCGATACCACCCACCAGCGCGAGCGTCATGGCCGTATGGACCGAACGACTCAGTCGCTCATCATCGTGCTGGCCAAAATACTGACCGGTAATGACCGCGCAGCCGGCGCCGACGCCAACGCAAAAGCCAATGCAGAGCTCGGTGAGCACCATCGTGGCCTGGATGCCGCCCAATGCGAGCTTGCCGCCAAACTGGCCGACGATATAGGTACCGATAAGCGTGTAGGCCTGCTGAAAAAACGAGCTAAAGAAGATGGGAACGCACAGCGAAAGCAGCTGCTGCCAAATGACACCCTGCGTTACATCGATAGCCGTAGATTTCTTAGCCACACGCCCTCCCCGCCAGCGTACGTCAAACAACATAACGGCAATTTAAGACCAAAGCCAATACTAGCTTAGCACCGACTGGCGGCGACCGAAACACCCCGAATTAGAGCACGGTGCGGAAAACTGCCTAGTGATACAAACCTGGCTGGTAGTGATACTCATTACTCACGTGCGGGCACAGCTGCCAAAAGGCGACGGCGCTCGCCGCGGCCACGTTGAGCGAATCGACCCCGTGCGCCATCGGAATACGCACGGCTCGGTCGCAGCCCGCAATGGTCTTGGCGCCCAAGCCAGCACCCTCGGTGCCCATAAAGATTGCCAGGCGATCAATCTCCTGCAGCGCGGAATCGTCCAACGATACGGAAACGTCCGTCAACGCCATGGCGGCACACGAAAAGCCGGCATCGTGCAGCGCCGCCAGCCCATCATGCGGCCATACGCGCGCCTCGCTGCCAATGCGCGTCCAAGGCACCTGGAAAACCGTGCCCATGCTCACGCGGGCCGAGCGACGGTACAGCGGGTCACAGCAAGTGGGGCTCACCAAAATGCCATCGACGTTCAGCGCAGCCGCCGAGCGGAAAATCGCGCCAACATTGGTGTGGTCGACAATACCCTCAAGCACGCACACGCGCACCGGACGATCCCCCGCCGCCTCGACGACGCCGCCCAAGAACTCATCAACCGGAATCTGACGCGGGCGACGGAACGCCGCCAGCGCGCCGCGCGTCACGTTAAAGCCCGTCAACTGCTCCATGAGCTCCATGGAGGCCACGAACACGGGAACCGGACCCGCTCCCTCGCGCACGACAAGCTGGTCAAACAGCGGCATCATCTGGTCGAGCCAGCGCTCGCCCAAAAGAAAGCTCACCGGCTCATATCCGGCGCGAACCGCACGCTCGATGACCTTGGCACTCTCAGCGATAAAAATGCCCTTCTGCGGCTCCAGCACGCAGCGAAGCTCACGCTCGGTCAGTCGCACATAGGCATCGAGCCGCTCGTCCTCGAGCGAATCAATTCGCAGAACCTCAACGGCATCAGTCATAGCAGCCAGCCCGCACCCTTCTTTACAGCACATCTATACCAAACGAGGCGACGCTAAGCGCCGCCCCATGCATTCAATCAACCCGATGATACCGTTCACGCCAGACGATTTACGCCTCAACGCGATGATACGTCACGAACTCATAATCGAGACCCTCGTCACCCTCGCCCGCGGCAATCGTGGCAACACCGCCACGCCTCACAATCTCCCACGCGGGATCGACATCCAAGTCGGGAAAGTACGTGTCCACGGCATGGGTGCAATGGTCGTGCGTGACCTCGGCCTCGGCGCAATATGGCAAGAACTGCCGATACACCTCACCGCCGCCAATCACCCACGCGACGGGCTCATCGGCCACAGCCGCTAGAGCCTCGTCCACGCTGTGTACCACGTCAACGCCCTTGGGCGCAAAGCTATCGTCGCGCGTAAGCACGATATTGCGGCGGTTCTTGAGAGGACGCCCGCCGGGAAAACTCAGCAGCGTCTTGCGTCCCATGATAACCGGGCAGCCCTTGGTGCAGGCCACAAAATGGCGCATGTCGGCACGGTTGGACACGACCATGTCACCCTCGCACCCAATACCCCAGTCATCGCACACGGCGACAATGGCAGAAAGCTTACACGTCATGCGCGTCACCTACACCGCAATGGGGATGTTCTTGACCTGCGGGCCGTGCTCATAGCCCTCGACGATCAGGTCATCGGTCGTAAACGCATAGAAGTCATGCACATCGGGGTTGAGCGTTACCTTGGGTGCCGCAAACTGCGGACGCTCGATAAGCTCGCGGACGATATCGACATGACGATCATAGATATGGGCGTCGGCGATCACGTGCAGCAGCTCACCGGGAATCATATCGACCGACTGCGCGACCATCATCAGCAAAATGGCGTACTGGCACACGTTCCAGTTGTTCGCGGCCAAAATGTCCTGGCTGCGCTGGTTGAGAATCATGTTGAGCGTCGGCTTGTCGTCCTGAGGACGCTGCGTCACGTTATAGGTCACGCTATAGGCGCACGGATAAAGGTGCATCTCGGACAGATCGCTAAACACGTACGTATTGGTCATAATGCGGCGACTATACGGCGTGTGCTTAAGGTCGTACAGCACACGGTCCATCTGGTCGAAGTCGCCCTCGACGTAATGGCTCTTCTGACCAATCTGATAGCCGTAGGCTTTACCGATGGAACCGGTCTCATCGGCCCACTCATCCCAGATATGGCTGTTGAGATCATGCACGTTATTGGACTTCTTTTGATAGATCCACAGAATCTCGTCCATGGCAGACTTAAGCGCCGTACGGCGCAGGGTGAGCGCGGGGAACTCCTCGCGCAGATCATAGCGCGCCGTGACACCAAAGTTTTTAATGGTATAGGCAGGGGTGCCGTCCTCCCACACCGGGCGGACCTTTTGGCCCTCGGTGGTGGTGCCATGGTCCAAGATATCGCGGCACATGGTTACAAACTGTTGATCAGCTTTGCTCATTGACCCTCCTGTCAGTCGCCTACAAGCGAGATTCATTGTAGCCCAGGCGCACGCGGCCCCACAGCCCAAACATAAGCCCTCATTTTCTGACATATGCCAGAAATTCCTTGCGCAAATCCGCACGTTCGCTATTCTATTGTTGACATATGTCAGATTTGGAGAGTGTATGGCTGGAAGACGCGAAAAACTGCGCCGCGTTGGGATCATCCCCGAATATCGCGGCTTTACCCCCGATGGCCTTGCCAGCGGAGACGCTATCGATATGACGGTCGATGAGCTCGAAGTACTGCGCCTGTGCGACCTGGAAGGTCTCAACCAAGAGGCGGTCGCCCAGCAGATGGGCATCGCCCGCGCAACGGTGGCGGCCATTTGCAGCCGCGCGCATCGCAAGGTGGCCGAAGCGCTGGTCAACGGACGAGCGCTCGTCATCGAGGGCGGCAATATCGCGTACTCCCCCATCGCCACGACGACGGCCGCATGGCCAGCAAAGGAGGTCGGCACCATGAGGGTGACAACGACGTACGACAACGGCAACATCTTTATGCACTTTGGCCGCAGCGAGCAGTTCAAGATCTACGACATCCAGGATGGCAAGGTGCTCAACGAGCGGGTCGTAGGCACCGGTGGCACCGGCCACGGCGCCTTGGCGGGCCTGCTTGCCAACGGTGGCGTTGACACGCTCATTTGCGGCGGTATCGGCGGCGGCGCTATCAACGCGCTTGCCCAAGCCGGCATCACGGTCTATGCGGGCGCCCAGGGCAGCTGCGATGCCTGCGTCGAGGCCCTCATTGCCGGCACGCTCGCACAGAACGGCGAGGCCACCTGCGACTGCCATGGACATGATCACGAGCACATCCACGAGCATGGCGAGTCCTGCGGCCGCCACGGTCACCACGACCATGACGGGCACGAAGGCTGCGGCTGCCACTAGCGGCAAGCACCTCGTCGAGAACGCGCTTCCACGCGTGCGACAACCAGCGAACAAACGGCGAAGGCCGCCTGGAATACCATCCAGGCGGCCTTCGCCATACACGACTCAACTAGTCGTTACTTCTTGTTGCGCATCTGCGCTTCCATCTGGCGCAGCAGCTCCATATCGGACTTGGGACCGCCCGTACCAAGGCCGCCCATGCCGCCCAGACCCATAGCGTCCAGGCCAGGGATATTGGGCATGCGCATCTTCTTGCCCTTCTTTCCCTTTTTGCCCTTTTTGCCACCAGCCTGTGCCTGATTGGCCATCGTGCGCATGCGGCCCATCATCTTATTCATCTCGCCCCACTGTTTCATAAGGCTGTTGACCTCGGTGGGGGTTACGCCGGCGCCCTTGGCGATACGGGCGCGACGCTGGCCGTTGATGATGGAGGGGCGAAGGCGCTCCTCCTTGGTCATCGACATGATGATGGCCTCGTTCTTATCGAAGATACCTTCGTCCAGGTTGCCACCCATCTGGTTAAGCGCACGCTGGCCACCGGGGAGCATGCCCAGAATGCCCTTCATGCCGCCCATCTTCTTGACGGCCTTCATCTGGTCGAGCATGTCGTTCATGGTAAAGCCCTCGCGCAGCATGCGCTCGGCGGCCTCGAGCTGCTCGGCGTCGGCCGCCTCCTGGGCCTTCTCGATAATGCCGACAACGTCGCCCATACCCAGAATGCGCTTGGCCATACGATCGGGGTAGAACGGCTCCAGCGAATCGGGCTTCTCGCCCATGCTCACAAACTTGATGGGCTTGCCGGTCACCTGGCGCACGGAAAGCGCGCCGCCGCCACGGGCGTCGCCGTCGAGCTTAGAGATGATCACGCCGTCAAAGTCGGTGCGCTCGGCGAAGGTCGAGACGACGTTGACGATATCCTGACCGGTCATGGCATCGACGACCATCAGCACCTGATCGGGCTTGACGGCCTTCTTGATGTCCACGGCCTCCTGCATCATCTGCTCATCGATCTGAAGACGTCCGGCGGTATCGACGATGACCACATCGCGCAGGTGGTCGACGGCCTCCTGGATGGCGCCCTTGGCGATATCGACCGGGTGCGCACCGTCGCCGCGGAAGACCGGTACGCCGATCTCGCCACCGAGCGTGGCCAGCTGGTCGGCAGCAGCGGGACGGTAGACGTCGCACGCGGCGAGCAACGGCGAGCGACCCTGCTTCTTGAGCAGGTAGGCCAGCTTTACGGCCGCCGTGGTCTTACCGGAGCCCTGCAGACCCACAAGCATGATGACATTGGGAATGCGGTTGCTAAAGACGAGCTTGCTCTCGGTTGAGCCAAGCATCTCGGTGAGCTCGTCGAGCACAATCTTGACGACGTTTTGCGCCGGCGACAGCGACTCCATGACCTCGGCGGTCATGCAGCGCTCCTTGGTCTTGGCGACGAACTCCTTGACGACCTTAAAGTTGACGTCGGCCTCGAGCAGCGCCATGCGAATATCGCGCATGGCCGAAGTAATATCGGCCTCGGTCAGCTTGCCCTTGCCGCGCAGGCGGTCAAATGTGTCGTTGAGGCGATCGCTCAGGGAATCAAACACTAGTCACTCCTTAATTGGACTCGCCCACCAGGGCGCGGCAGAAATCTTTGGCATTGAACTCCTGCAGATCATCGACCTGCTCGCCCACGCCCACGCGCAGGATCGGGAGCTTGAGTTTCTCGGCCACGGCCATGGCGATACCGCCCTTAGCCGTGCCGTCGAGCTTAGTCATGATAATACCGTCCAGGCCCAGCGCCTCGTTAAACTCGAGCGCCTGGTTCAGACCGTTTTGGCCCGTCGCGGCGTCGATCACAAGCACGACCGAAACCGGCATGGGACCGGCGGCCATATTGGCGGCGCGCTTACGGGTCACATTGACCACCTTGGCAAGCTCGCGCATGAGCTCGGGGCTCGTGTGCAAACGGCCGGCGGTATCGATGAGCACCAGGTCGCTGCCGCGCTTATCGGCCTCGTCGAGCACGTCATAGCACACGCTCGCCGGATCGGAGCCGCGGTCGCGCTTGATAACCGGTACGCCGGCACGCTGGCCCCACACATCGAGCTGCTCGATGGCGGCGGCGCGGAAGGTGTCGGCCGAACCGATCACCACGTTCTTGCCGCGGGCGGCCATGGCGCTCGCAATCTTGCCGACCGTGGTGGTCTTGCCGGCGCCGTTGATGCCGACAAACAGCACGCAGCTCGGCGAATCGGAAAACGGGTCGCGCTCAACAGGCACAAAATGGCCCTCGAGCTGCTCGGCCAGGGCGCGGCGAAGCTGCGGGGCGGTCTTAAGGTTCTTCTTGGCAGCGGCGTCACGCAGGTCATCGGAGACCTGAATGGCGACCTCGGCACCCATGTCACCCATAACGAGGGTGTCCTCAAGGTCCTCCCAAAAATCCTCGTCGACCTCACCGCCAAAGTAGAAGACCTCGTTAAGGGCCTCGCGGCTGCGCTCAAGTCCGCGCGAGAGAGCGTCAAAGAATCCCATTATGCATTCACGACCTTTCCGGTTTCGCGATCGAGTTTTTGCGAGACGACGCGACTGACGCCGTCGGCTTGCATCGAGACGCCGTAGAGAACGTCAGCATCCTCCATAGTACGGCGCTGATGCGAGATTACCAAGAGCTGCGTATCGGAACGCAGCACATCGAGGGCGCCGATGAGCTTGGACAGGTTGGCGTCGTCGAGCGCCGCCTCGACCTCGTCCAGCACATAGAACGGCACCGTGCGCGTACGGTATACGGCAAAGAGCAGAGCGAGCGCCGTCAGGCTCTTCTCGCCACCGGACATGAGCATCATCTTGGTGATACGCTTGCCGCGCGGCTGCGCCACGACCTCAATGCCCGTCTCGGCAGGATGCTCGGGATCGGTCATCTCAAGGTGAGCCTGACCACCCGGGAAGAGCATGGCGAAGATCTCGCGGAAGTTCGCGTCGACCTTCTCAAACGTCACCAGGAACGCCTTGCGCATCTTGCGGTCAATCGCCACGGTGATCTTGGTGAGCGCCTTGCGCGCGCTCTCCAGATCGGCCAGTTGCTCCTCGATGTAATCGGCGCGGCGCTTGAGCTGCTCGTACTCCTCCATGGCAACCTGGTTCACGGGGCCCAGATTGTTGATTTGGCGCACGAGTTGGTTGAGCTCGCGCTCGGCAGCGTCACGATCGGTGGGCGCCGGCAGCATGAGCGCTTCCTCGAGCACCGTAGTGCCATCAGCGGTGATGGCCTTGATGGCAGCCTCGACCTGCACCTCGAGCTTGCCGCGTGCGACCTTGAACTCGTTTTGCGTCGCCGTGGCAGCATCGACCCGCTCCTTGGCGCGGGCGACCTCGGTCTTGGCGTCCTCGATGGTCTTCTTGAGCGAAGCCGAGTCCGCCTCCTCAAGCGTTGCCTGATCGCGCAAGCGCGCAGCCCAGTCCGAGGCGCGCTCCAACAGGGCAGAATAGCGCTCGTGCATGGGATCGACGCGAAGGCGCAGCAGCTCAAGCGAGCGCGAGGCCTGGCGTGTTCCGTGGATACGGCGGTCGATGCCTTCCAGGCGATGCTCAAGATCGGGCACGCGGCCCTTCAGCGAACGCAGGCGCTCGCTCGTCTGGGCCAGGCGCACCTTAGCATCGGCGAGCTTGCCGGCTGCCTCGGAATCATCACGGCGCACGCGATCGAGCTCATCATTGGCCTCGGCAATCTGCAAGCCTAAGTCGCTCGCCTGCGCACGGGACTCGTCACGCGAACGAGTGAGCTCGTCCACGCGCGGACGTGCGGCACGAACGGCCTCTACGGCCTGCTCGCGGCGCTTGGAAATGCGCACGCGCTCGACCTCGGCATTGTTGGCACTCTGCTCCAGGCGGCCAATCTCAGAGAGCAGCGAGCGGCGCTCGCCCTCAAGACGGGCAATCTCGCCGGCGGCATCGCCCTCGGCAGCACGGGCCTCCTCGACGGCCGCATTGGCCTCGACGACCTGATCAGAAACATGCTCAAACGCGGCAGCAAGATCGGGCTCCAGGCCTTCCAGCTCGCGGATACGACGCTTGCGCTCCAGGGCGCCCGAAGCCTCGCCGGCATCAAGCCCCACGCGAACCAGGCCGCCGCAGGCAACGCGTGCGCCATCGGGAGTCACATAGGTCACGCCATCAACGACCGGCGCGGCAAGGGCGGCAGAAAGGTCATCGACCACGTAATAGCCGCCAAGCAAGGCCTCGACGACCGGACCGTAGCCGGCACGCACGGACAGGCGATCAACAAGACGGGTACCGGCGGCGCCCTCGGCGGCCGAAGAGCCGCTCACGCCGCGCGAAACCAGCAGCGCCTCGCCCGAGGCCTTTTTCTGGTCCAGGGCAGCGCGACCGGCACGCTCAAGTGCGGCAGCGTTATCGAACAACAGAGCATCGATATCGCCGGCGAGCAGCTGCTCAACCAGGCCTTCAAGCTCACGCGGTGCCTCAAGCACATCGCCCAGACGGCCCGAAACATCATCGCCCAGCGCGCCCACCAGACGGCTTACGAGCGGCGAGCTGTCGGCCATGCGAGCATCGAGCTTCTTTTGGCTAGTGAGCTCCGAGCGCACCTCGGACAGCTTGTTGCGCGCCCCGCTCTCGCGGGCACGCAGGTCCTTGAGGGCAGCGCGCGCCGTCTCGGTGGCCTCGCGTGCATCGCTCTGGGCCTGACGAGCCGCCTCAAGCGCACTCTCAAGCTCCTCGGCACGGTTGCGGCGGCTATCAAGCGATGCCGTGACCTCCTCGAGCTGCTCATCGATCTGCTCCAGGCGCGAGGCATACATGTTGTCTTCGACCTCGGCATTGGAAAGCGAATCCTTTACCTTGGCAAGCTCAAGCGCAGCATTATCGGCAACGCGCTGTACATCGCGCTGCTCGCGCGTGAGCTGCGAAATCTGCGCATCGAGCGCAACGCGACGCTCGTGGAGCTCGGCGGCGGCAGGACCAGCGGCGTCAACGTCCTCCTGGGCCTGCATATGCGCGCCGGTCACTTCCTCGAGCTGGGCACGCGCATCCTCGAGCTCCTCGACCACGCGACGACGCTGATGCTCGGAGCTCGAGATCTGGCCGCGCATGTCGGACAGGCGCGACACCATGTTGTGGCCCTTTTCCTCGAGCAGGCGCATGTCGGAGTTAATGCGGCCGACAACGTCTTGCATATGACGGCGCTGCTCGCCCAGATCGCCCACAAACAGGCCCTTTTCCTCGAGCATAACTTGGAGCTTCTCGAGCTCGCGCTCTTTCTCGCCCAGGCGGTATTGCGCGAGCTCAAGTTCGGCGGCGCCCTCCTTAGAGCGGCTCTCCAGGTCGTTCCACTGCGACTGCAGCGAACGAAGCTCGTCGACGGCCAGCATCTGCGTAAGTTCGTTCGCGCGCGAGGACAGCTCTTTGTACTTGCGCGCGCGATCGACCTGACGCTCCAGTGGTCGCAGCTGACGGGCGATTTCCTTATTGATGTCGCGGGCACGCGTCAGATGCTCGTCCATCGACTTAATCTTTTTGAGCGCACGCTCCTTACGGCGCTTGTGCTTGGAGATGCCGGCGGCCTCCTCGATGAGGGCGCGGCGCTCCTCGGGGCGGCTCTGCAAAATGGCGTCGAGCTTGCCCTGGCTGATGATGGAATGCGTATCCTTGCCCAGGCCCGAATCGTGCAGGATGTCCTGAATGTCCATCAGGCGGCACGGACTCGAGTTGATGAGGTACTCGCTTTCGCCCGAGCGATACATGCGACGGGTGATGGCGACTTCGTCAAAATCGACGGGCAGCATATGGTCCGAGTTATCGAGCACCAGCGTGACCTCGGCGACACCCACCGGCTTGCGCGCTGACGAGCCCGAGAAGATGACGTCCTCCATGGCCTGGCCGCGCAGCTGCTTGGCGCTCTGCTCGCCCAGGACCCACAGAATTGAGTCGGAGATGTTCGATTTTCCCGAGCCGTTGGGACCGACGATGACGGTCAGGCCCGGCTCAAACGTCATATGGGCGCGGTCGGCAAACGACTTGAACCCTTTGAGCGTGAGGGACTTGAGATACACGGTTCCTCGCTTACACGTGCTTCTTGTTCAGAATCACGCCGTTGGTGGTGTAACCCATGCGGTCGAGCGCTTCGAGCGCGGCGGCTCCCTCGGCTTCCTTCTTAGAGGAACCGGTGCCGCGACCCTGGCGAATGCCATCGATGAGCACCACGGCGGTAAAGGTGGGCGCATGCGCCGGGCCCTCGGAGCCAACGAGCTTATACGCCGGGGGCTCGTGACCGTCGGCTTGCACGCACTCCTGCAAAAACGACTTGGGGTTCGCGGGATGCTCGGCGCGCTCGGAAGCCAAATGCGGCTTAAGCGTACGATGGATAAACTCCGCCGCAACGTCCCAGCCGGCATCCAGGTACAGTGCGCCCACGAGCGACTCGTAGACGTTCTCGAGCGCCGAATGCAGGCCGCGCGCACCGGTACCGGTCTCGGAGGCACCAAAGATGATGATGTCGTCGATGCCCAGCTCGTGAGAAACCTCGGACAGCGTGGCACCCGAGACAAGCGACACCTTCAGGCGCGTGAGCTTGCCCTCGTCAAACTCCGGATAGGACTCAAACAGGGAGCGTGCGACCACGGCGCCCAAAATGGAATCGCCCAAGAACTCAAGGCGCTCATAGCTGGCAGAAACCGGCTGGCCCTCGACTGCCGAGGGATGCGTAAGGGCCGCGCGCAGCAGCACTTTATTATTGAACTCGTGACCCAGGATTTCCTGGGCGCGCGTAAGTCGTTCAGACAAAGCCAAGACCTAGGCCTCCCTGGCGTTTTCGATCGCGTCGACGGCGTCGGCGACAGAATTGAGCGAGAGCAGAGTCTCGTCATCGATCTCGAGGTTGAACTCGTCCTCGATAGCCGTAACCAGCTGCAGGCGCTCGAGCGAGTTGGCATCGAGGTCGTCAAAGGTGGTCTCATCGCTAATTTCGGCAACATCGACGCCCAGAACGTCAGCAGCGACCTCGGCGATCTTGTCGAAGATTTCGGAGCGGTCCATAGCGCTTCCTCTCATAGTGCATGAATACCAAAAGAATGGTACCGCCCGGGCGGTACCAAGACACGGTTCTGATTCTACCCCACGACGTGCGCCCCAAGACGCATAACGCCGCTGTTATAAAACGATACCGTCCATAGAGTTGGCGACATTCTCGACCAGCCCGGCGCGCACGGCTTCGGCCGCCGCGAGCGTACCGTTTTTAACAGCCTCGACCGAGGTGGCGCCATGGCCGATCAGGACCACGCCGCGCAGGCCCAGAAGAATCGCGCCGCCCTTGGCGTCGCCAGAGAGCTTGGCCTTAATCTCGCGCATTTGCTTTTTGATGAGTAGCGCGGCAATCTTGGTGCCGAGCGAAGACATAAAGACACCCTTGAGCTCCTGCAGCAAAAACTTGGCAGCGCCCTCGGTGGCCTTGAGCGCAATATTGCCCGACATGCCATCGGCAACGACGACATCGAAGTTACCTGAGGTGATGTCCGTTCCCTCGCAGTTACCAACAAAGCCGGGAACGGCGGCTTTCATGGCCGGGAAGCAGGCCTTGGTAAAGTTGGAGCCCTTCTCGTCCTCGGTGCCGTTAGCAAGCAGGCCCACGCGGGGATGCTCGATGCCCAGGACGACGCGGGCATAGGCGCTACCCATCTGGGCAAAACGTACCATATCGTCAACCTCGACATCGGGGTTGGCGCCCATATCGCACAGCACCGTCAGACCGCCGGCGCGATTGGGCAGCGCATTGGTCAGACAGGGGCGCACCGGCTGCTTTTTGCCTTCGGCCTGATACCTAAACGGCGTCACGTAGGCGGTGGCAGCGGCGGTCATGGCGCCGGTGGAGCCGGCGGAGAAGAACGCATCCGCGTTGCCCTTCTTAATGGCGCGGCACGACAGCACGATCGAAGACTTGCGTTTGGTCATCACGGCGCGAATGGGATCGTCATCCATGGCGATAACGTCAGGTGCCTCAAGGGCCTCAACACGTGCATGGGAAGCTGCAAAGGGATTGACGATTTCGGCGGGACCAGCTGCCAAGACCTCGATATCGGGATCGGCGGCAAGTGCAGCCTCAATACCATCGAGAACAACCTGAGGTTTCTCGTCTCCGCCCACAACGTCTACACAAACGCGAACGTTACTCATAAACATGCTCCTTATACAAAAATGGCCGACTCATTGAGCCGGCCATTGTGGTTCCATTTGGAACGGCATCGCATCCAGAGTATACCGTTACTCGGTAACGATAACCTCGCGGTCCTTGTAGAAACCGCAGCTGGGGCACACGTGGTGCGGAAGCTTGACAGCGCCGCAACGGGGGCACGTGGACTGAGCCGCAGCCGAGATCTTCATGTTGGCGGAACGACGGGTGTGAGTGCGGATACGACCCTGCTTTTGTTTAGGTACGGGCATAGTGACCTTCCTTATGAACTATCCAGTGTGGCGATTACGCGCAAGTAGCGATACTACCACAGTTTTACTCATCAAGCTTGAGATTCTTCAATGCTGCAAATGGATTTTCCGTGGCAGCGGCCCATTCTGCCTCTGCCTGGGCGGCGCAATCGCATTGCTCGACGTTGAGATTGCAGCCGCAAGTGGGGCACAGACCGCGGCAATCGGGCTTGCAGAGCACCACAAACGGCGTGTCCATAACGACCGCGTCATTGATGGGCTCACCCAGATCGACGATGCGGTCCTCACCCAGAAGCTCATAGCCGTCCTCGTAGGCCTCGGGATCCTCGGGCTCCTCAAAGAGATAAAACTCCTCGATCTCGCCGGCGATATCAAACGAGGCGGGCTCCAGGCAACGGTCGCACTCGCCGGTGGCGTGCGCGCGAACCATGCCCGTGAGCAAGACACCGGTACCGGCATTGGTAAAGACAACGTCGTAGTCGATGCCGTCCTGTAGCTGGTACTCCTTCTCGCCCACCGTGTAGGTGGCGACATCGACCTTACCGGTCAGCGGATACGAATCTCCAGGAAACTCGAGCTGCTCGGAAAGATCGACGGTAACGCTCGGGAACTCAGCCATTACCACTGACCATTCTGCTGGGCGGCACCCTCGTTGAGCTGCTGACGGCAACGGGTAACGGTGCCGGTCAGGCTCTTGAGGTTCTCCTCCAGGTGCGTAAAGACCTGCTCTGCGTAGTCCTCGGCAGCATAACGCGTCTCGCGCTCGTACTGCTGGGCACGATCGCGGATGTCGTCGGCCTGCTGCTGCGCAAGGCGGACGATCTCCTGCTCACCGGCAATGGTGAGGGCCTGCTGCTGAGCGTCAGCGATGATGGAATCGGCCTGAGCGGCGGCGGAAGCCATAAGCTCCTCGCGCTCCTTAAGGATACGGCGGGACTTCTGCCACTCCTCGGGATAGCTCATGCGGATCTCGTCGAGGATGTTGAAGAACACGTCGGCGTCGATGACCTTGAACTGAGCGTTCTTGCCGAAAGGCGGCTTGGCTTCCTCGATCAGCCCTTCGAGCTCATCGACCAAGCTGACGATCCTATCGCCAGGAAAATTCTCGCCCGGCATCCGGTCTCCTTTCATAGGTAACATATCATCGTGCTAGTTTACCACATGCCACCAGGCAATAAGAAACGTCACGAAAAGCGATGTTTGAGCGCTTCGACCACGTTGGACGGGACAAACGTCGATACATCGCTGCCGAGCGAGGCGATCTGGCGAACGACCGAGCTCGAGATATAGCCGTACTGCGGCGCACTCATGACAAAGATGGACTCCAGCTCGCTATCCAGGCGATAGTTAAGGTCGGCCTGCTGCAGCTCATACTCAAAGTCGGTCATGGCGCGCAGACCCTTGACCACGGCCCCCGCCCCCTGCTCGCGAGCGAAGTCGACCAAGAGGCCGGTAAAGGGCAGGACCTCAACGCCGTCGATATCACCGAGCGCCTCGCGGGCCAGCGCCACGCGCTCATCGAGCATAAACGTGGTGCCCACACCGTTTTTACCCTGCGACTCGGCAACAGCGACGATCACGCTGGGAAAGATGCGACGGGCGCGGCGGATCACATCGATATGGCCAAACGTGATGGGATCGAAGGTGCCCGGGACGATCACGCGGTTGATGGTGTCATTCATGGGCGTCCTCCTGAAACGTCGTGGCATCGTTGCTGTCGGCATCTGCGCCGGCGCTGTCGTCTTCACCATCGTTATCGTCGACCCAACGAAGCAGGTCGACCGAGGTAATGCCGTAGCGCTTCTCACGTACAGTCTCAAAGCCTGCCGGATGCGCGCCCGCATCGGCGGCGGCATGCTCAAACAGGGCGTAAGCGCCAGACGCAAGTAAACCCTGCTGAGCCAGGTCCTGCAGCAGCTTCTCGACCGGCTCGGCGCCAAACGCATAGGGAGGATCGAGCAAAACCAGATCAAAGGGGCCGCCCGGTACACGACCGCGCGAGGCACTCGCCAGCATGTCGCCCGTGACCACGCGCCAACGCGCACGATCACGGCAGAGCGACTCGATATTCTTGGTAATGAGCCGCGCGGCGTTGCGATCGATCTCAAACGTCGTGAGCGAGCGGGCCCCACGAGAGAGCATCTCTAACCCCAAGGCACCGGAGCCGCCAAAGGCGTCCAGCACACGAACCTCGTCCAGATCGAAATCGAATGCCGACATGACCATAGATGCGCACGACTCGCGCACGCGATCAGTCGTGGGGCGGGTGACATCGCGACCACGGGGCTCCTCGATCTTACGACCGCGCCATTCGCCGCCGATGATTCTCATCCTCCGCTGACCTCCTTAAAGATATGTCGATAACGCATGGCGACCGCGTCGCGCAAGGGACGCGTCGCCACAGAGTCAAGGTTGCAAGCATACCGCAAGAGCTCGACCGCGTCCAAATGGGCCCATTCGATAAGGTCCTCATCGGCGTCCAGGTCCACAAAGCGCAGGGTCACACCGCCATGCTGGCGGTACCCTAGGATTTCGCCCTCGTGACGCAGGCGCAGGTCCATCTGGGCGAGCGTAAAGCCATCCGAGGTTTTTTCGAGCGATTGCAGACGATCTTGCGCCGCCGATACGCCGCCGTTGCCCTTGGAGTGCGTCATGACCAGGCACGTGCCCGACACGCTGCCGCGGCCCACGCGACCGCGTAGCTGATGCAGCGCCGCCAAGCCAAAGCGCTCACCGTTCTCGATGACCATGACGGTGGCGTTGGGCACGTCGACGCCCACCTCGACCACCGTAGTCGAGACGAGCACGTCAATCTCGCCACGCTTGAAGGCATCGATAACCTGGTCCTTCTCCCCCGCTGGCATGCGGCCGTGGAGGCGCGCGATGGCAAGACCCGGCAACGCCAGACGCAGGCGATCGAGCTCGGTCGCCGTATCGTGCAGCGGCACGGGGACCGTCACGCGGCCCTCGTCGTCGCGGGCGATACCGGGCACGTCTTCCAGCTCATCGGCCGAGTCACTCGGCTCCACGAGCGGGCAAATCACGTAGGCCTGCTGACCCTTTTCATGCGCCTCGCGGATGGCGCCATAGGCGAGGTCACGGCTCGACTCGGTGAGCACGCGTGTCGACACGCCAGCGCCAGGGACGGGCCGATGGCGGATGATGCTCGTATCCAGATCGCCGTAGACCGAAAGCGCCAGCGTACGCGGGATGGGCGTTGCCGTCATAACGAGCAGATCGGCACCGGGTCCCTTCGCGCGCAGGGCGTTGCGTTGGCCGACGCCAAACCGGTGCTGTTCATCGATGACCACGAGCGACAGATGCTTGAACGTGACATTGTCCGAAAGCACCGCGTGGGTGCCAAAGAGGACATCGAGCTCGCCGGACTGCAGCCGCTCATGGATACGCTCGCGCTCTGCGGCCGGCGTGGCGCCCGTCAGAAGCGCCCAGGACATGCCGGCCTGCGAGAGCAGAGGGCCGGTCTTATCGGCATATTGGCGCGCCAGCACGCCCGTGGGCGCCATAACGCAGGCCTGCGTGCCGCTATCGGCAGCCACAGCCAGCGCGCAGGCGGCAACGGCAGTCTTACCGGTACCGACATCGCCCAGCAGCAGACGGTTCATCACGCGCCCGCCATCGCACATGTCATGCAGGATGTCTTGGAATGCGGCCTCCTGCTCGTCGCTCAGCGAAAACGGAAGGGCCTGTTTAAGTGCGCCCAGATGCTCGCCCGCGGTGTGGGCATAGGGCACCACATCGACCAGGCCACCGTCGTTGCGCAGACGCAGCGCCAGCTGCAGGTAGAGGCACTCCTCGTAGGCAAGACGCCGGCGTGCGATGTCGCGCTCAGCCATGCTCGAGGGAAAGTGGATCGAACGCAACGCGCGGGCATTGCTCATGAGCTTCCGCTTTGCGCGCAGCGGCGCGGGAATCGGATCGAACGGATTGCCGACGACCTCGAGCGCGCCGCTTACGATGCGGCGCATCCACGCCTGGCTCACGCCATCGCTCACGTAATGGACCGGCAGAATGGTGCCTGCGGCGCGCCCGTCCTCGAGCTTTTCAAAGTGGGGCGAGGCCATCTGCTTAAAACCGTAGGCAAACTCGACCTTGCCCATCACGGCCAGGCGGTCGCCCTGCTTAAGCTGCTGGGCAATCCAGGGCTGGCGGAAAAAGGCGACCTGCAGCACGCCCGCCTCGTCAACAAGTGAGACCTCAGTCACCTGCATGCGCGGACGCGGCTGCTTTTGGACGATACGGTCGACCGTGGCGATGATGGTACACACGGTACCGATGGGCGCCATCTCGATGGACCACGAACGGGTAAAGTCGAGGTATCGATGAGGAATATGGAGAAGGAGGTCCCCCACCGTCCGAATTCCCAGACGGCGAAGGGCCTCCTCACGTTTACCCGAAACATATTTGAGTCGCGCGATATCCTCGTCGAGCGCATTGCTCTGGGCAAAGCGCTCCGAGACGCGCGGCACGGAGCACAGCTCGGACATAGGCAGTTGCCTACTCGATCGAGAAGATCACGGGATAGAGCGGCTGCTCGCCACGATGGGCGTCGATCTCCAGATCGGGCTGAGCCTCCTCGATAGCGTCGACGATCTCCTGGAAGGCCTCATCGGACAGCTCCTCGCCGGCCAGAATCGTCAGCGCGTCACCCTCCTCTTCCTCCTGCATGCGGTTGATGCAATCGAGCGTGACCTGCTTCACGTCGGAGCCGACCACGTCGATGGAGCCGGCAATGATACCCATGACGTCACCGGAGTGAATCGGCGAGCCGTCCGAGGCGCTGGAGTCGCGCACGGCACGGGTGACCTCGCCATCGCGGACCTCGCTGATGGCGTCGACCATAGCGGCGACGGCATCCTCGAGCTCGGAATCGGGTAGGACCGCGAACAGCGCGGAGAAGGCCTGCGGAACGGTCTTGGTGGGAACGACGGCGACCTTCTTGTCCGTGCAGGCAGAAGCGGCAGCCTCGGCAGCCATGCGGATGTTGCCGTTATTGGGCAGGATGATGACCGAGGTCGCGTTGACCTGGTCCACGGCACCCAGCAGATCTGCAGTCGAGGGGTTCATGGTCTGGCCACCCGAGACGATCACGTCGACGCCAAGGGACTTGAGGATGTCGGCCTCGCCGGAACCGGCGGCAACGGCGACAAAGCCCAGCGCCTTGGCGGGCTCGGCGGCCTTTTCCTGGTCCTCGTGAATCTTGGCGGTACGGTCGTGGGCCTCCATCTCCATGTTGTGGATAAAGACCTCGTAGATCTGACCAAGCTGCAGCATGTGCTCGAGCACCAGGTTGGGGGTGTTGGAGTGCACATGGATCTTGTAGTCGGGATAGGCGCCCACGAGTAGCTCACAGTCGCCCATGGAACCCAGGAACTTAAGGCACTCGTCCTCGTCAAACGGGGCGTCAGCCTTAAAGAGGAACTCGTTGCAGTAGCGGAACTCCGAGCCCTCCCAATCGTCGTTGGCCTCGATCTCAACGCGACCAAGGGCCGCGTCGCGGGCAGAGCCAGCGGAATCAAACGTGGCGGAGAAATCCTCGACAACGGTGCTGCGGCCAAGCGCGGCGGCAACAAAATTCTCAAGGAAAATAGCAAAGCCGAAGGCGCCGGAGTCAACCACGCCGTTCTCCTTCAGAACGGGCAGCAGGTCGGGCGTGCGAGCGACGGACTGATATGCCTCGACGACGATGGCGTCGAGCGCATCCTCGGCCGAGAACTTCTTCTTCTCGCACTCGTCTGCCTTGGTCGAGACATCGCGCAGGACCGTGAGGATCGTGCCCTCGATGGGCTTGCGGACAGCCTGGAAGGCAACCTTGACGGCGCGACGGAAGGCGAAGGCGATGTTGGCAGCCGTAATAGGCTCATCGGCAGAGACGAGGCCCTCGGCCACACCGCGCAGAATCTGCGAGGTGATGACGCCGGAGTTGCCGCGGGCACCCATCAGGGAGCCGTGGGTGATGGCGCCGGCGATGGCTTCCATGTCGGCGTCGGCAGGAAGAGCAGAAAGCTCCTTGGTCACCGAGGCGAGCGTGAGCGACATGTTGGTGCCGGTATCGCCATCGGGTACGGGGAAGACGTTGAGCTTGTTGATCTCCTCGGCCTTGTCGGAAACGGCAGCCGCAGCGATCGGAAAACAGGTGCGAATGGTCTTTGCAATCATGGGTATTTGAATCTCCGTTTTCGGATGCTAGTTCAGACGGCTCTTGAGCGCGTCGATGTGGATGCCGATCTTAAGGCTGGCGGGATCGATCTGGGCGATCTCCTGCAGAGTGAAGGCAACGGAGCTCGAAAGATTGTGGCAGACGGACTTCATGTTGACGCCGTTCTCGAGCACGACGTGAAGATCGACCGTAAGGCCGTTCTCGTCGGCGGAGACAAGCACACCCTTGCGGAGGCGCTGACCGGCAAGCAGGCGCACGCTCTCGGCGCCCTGGAGCTGCTCAGCCATACCGACGACGCCATAGCACGTCATCGCGGCATAACCGGCAATATCGGCAATAACGTCATTCGAGACGCTCAGGCTGCCGTTAATGGTCTCAGACACAAGAATCTCCTTATCTGGTGCTCGCGGCACCATCTCGTGGGAGCAATCATTGCAATATTCTACAACGACCGCGCCATGTTGAGGTGGCAGGCCTCGGGATTACATCCTCGACACGAAATGTTGATATGGTAACGTTCGCGAACGGCGATCGCGGCATGAAAATACCCGCCGCATAAGCGACGGGTTTTACAACCTGGCTCCCCGGGTAGGACTCGAACCTACAACAGCGCGGTTAACAGCCGCGTGCTCTACCATTGAGCTACCGAGGAATAGGTGCGTGCTCTCAAGCAACGAAGTTTATTATACGGACGAATCAGCTTAGGGCAAGAACTTTTTAAGAAATTTTCCGACCTAGTCATTGGGGACGTTCTTAAACGACCAGTCATTCAAGAACGTCCCCAACAACTACATGAAAGCGCCCCCAAGCGGATGTGCTTGAGGGCGCTTCTTGCTTGCGAGGTTAAGACTCGATGTAGTCTTTGAGCTTGCTGCTGCGGCTCGGGTGGCGAAGCTTGGCCAGAGTCTTGGACTCGATCTGGCGGATGCGCTCGCGCGTGACGCCAAACTCACGACCGACTTCCTCGAGCGTACGGGGATGTCCGTCGACAAGGCCAAAGCGCAGCTCAATAACCTTGCGCTCACGATCGGCAAGCGAATCGAGCACCTGGGTGAGCTGCTCCTGCAGCATGGAGAAGCTGGCGGCATCGGGCGGAACGATGGCCTGGGAGTCCTCGATGAAGTCGCCCAGCTGGGAATCCTCTTCCTCGCCGATGGGGGTCTCGAGCGACACGGGCTCCTGCGAGATCTTCTGGATCTCGCGGACGCGGTCGGCACTCATGTCCATCTCGGCACCGATCTCCTCGGGGGTCGGGTCGCGACCCAGGTCCTGGAGAAGCTGGCGCTGCACGCGGACGAGCTTGTTGATGGTCTCGACCATGTGCACGGGAATACGGATGGTACGGGCCTGGTCAGCGATTGCGCGCGTGATGGCCTGACGGATCCACCACGTGGCGTACGTGGAGAACTTAAAGCCCTTCTGGTAGTCGAACTTCTCGACGGCGCGAATCAGACCGAGGTTGCCCTCCTGGATCAGGTCCAGGAAAAGCATGCCGCGACCGACATAGCGCTTGGCGATGGAGACGACCAGACGCAGGTTTGCGCTGATGAGCGCCTGCTTGGCTTCGAGGCCCACGTTCTCAATACGCGTAAGACGACGCATCTCGGCACGCGTGAGTTCGAGCTCACCAGCATCGGCAGCCTCGAGCTTCTCGGTGGCCTCAAGACCGGCCTCGATCTTCATGGCCAGATCGACCTCTTCGGAGGCGGTCAGCAGGTCGACCTTGCCGATCTCCTTGAGGTACATACGGACCGGGTCGCCGGTCAGCATCACCGTGGAGGCGTCGATGCCGCGCACGCGCGAACGCGAACGGGACGTGCGCACGGTGCGCTTCTTCTTGCTCTTGGAAGAACCCATCTCGGCGTCGGCCTGGCGGGCCATCTTGAGCTCATGATCGTCGAGCGAGCCGGAATCGTGCTCGTCGTCGTCATCGAAATCGTCGGTATCGGTATCGTTATCGTCTTCGTCGACGTCCATGGGGGCGTCGTCGTTACCGCTCGCGGAGATAATCTGGATGCCGCTGTTGCGCAGCGCGGAATACACCGCAGTGAGCTGCTCGTCAGAAACATCGATATCCTTCAGGGCGACCTGAATCTCGTCCTCGGTTACCGAAGTCCTGTTTGAGCCGTTGCCCATAAGCTTTGCAACGTAGGATTCCAGCCCAGTACCCGTGCTCTCAGTCTTTTTTGGCACAGATTCTCCCTTCATAGTCCACAGGTCTCAATACTTTAGCACACACATTGATGTCTATACCCAAAAAGAGGACTGGATATAGGCGAGAATACGCTGGTTGACCACAACATCTAGGCCTGTTCGGTTCCTGCGGTCTCCAAACCAATCAAACGGAACGGGTCCGCCACGCCGCCGATCGACTTTTGCAGCTCGCGTTGACGCTGCGAGTCCTGCGCGGCCTGCACGGTCAGTGCACGACGGGCCTCATCATCGAGCGAACGGTCCTGGCGCAGCTTGGCCTGTGCGGCGCGCATGCGACGCTTGATGGTGTAGAGCTCGAGCGTATCGAGCATAAACACGATGTTCGTCTCGGTGGGGTGCCTGCTCGTCGCCGAGATGCGCCCGGCACTCACAAGCGTTGCCGCATCGGGACACACTGAGCGCGCCGCATCCATGCAGGCTGCAGGATCGGTTCCCGGCGGCGTTGCCAGAACAGCCCATGCGATGGACTCGTGACGTGGGTCAACCCACTCGATGGAGCAGATGCGGTCGGCATACGTGCGGAACAGGTCGGGGTAGCTCGTGAGCATGGTCAGCAGCTCGCGCTCCCCTGCCAAGGACTTGCGCTCTAGATCGGTAAGAACCATAGGGGCCGAGGCGTCTGTCGGGGCACCGGCGGGCGCAGCGCCCATACCATCAGGCACATCGATCGGCGGAAGATCGTCGACGACCTCCACGGGCGCGGCACCGTAGGCATCGAGCGGGACGTAGTCGTAGGGCTCTTCTTCGACCGGCGCGGACACCGGCGGCGTAGCGCCCGATGCCCAAGCACCGCGACCGGCATCGCAAGAACCCGACGTCCGACCGCCCGCGCTACCGGACCGCTCAGCCTGTGCCCGCTGGCGCTCATAGTTCTGCTCACGACGTCGTTCCGCATCCTCGCGCTTGGCGACATCGCGAAACACACGGCCCGAGCTCGCACGCACGGTCTCCAGATCCAAACCCAACAGGTCGGCAATCTGGATAAAGTACGTGTCGATCATATAGCTGTTGCGCAACGGATAGATAAGCGTCAGCGCATCCTCCAGCGCCTTGGCGCGACCGCCCGGCGTGGTGATGTCGCTCGACTCCTGCAGCGAACGGTAAACAAAGTCCATAAGCGGCTCGGCAGCGTCGATGCGCGTCTGCAGTGCCTCGCCGCCATGCGCCGTGATGAACTCCATGGGATCGTTACCGTCGGGCAGCACCACGCAACGCAGATCCATAGAATCCTGCTCGATAAACTGAATCGCACGGCGAGCGGCCTTTTGGCCGGCGGCGTCACCATCGAACATGTACACGATGCGCTTGGCAAAGCGGGTGAGCGTCTTGACGTGATGCTCCGTGAGGGCGGTGCCCAGCGTGGCGACAACGTTTTTAATCCCCGCCTCCCAGCAGGCGATGCAATCGGTATAACCCTCCACCACGATGGCGGTATCCTGCGCGACGATAAACTCCTTGGCCCAATTAAAACCGTAGAGGTTTCGCTTTTTATGGAACACACTCGTCTCGGCGGTGTTGAGATACTTGGGTTGGCCGTCACCCATGATGCGACCGCCAAAGGCAATGTTGTGACCCTGCTCGTCAAAGATGGGGAACATTACGCGGTCGTAGAAGCGGTCGGCAAGCTGCCCGCGCCCGCGGCTCACGGCAACGTTGGCGTCGATCATCTCCTGCGGGGTAAAACCCGCCTGGGACAGGTGCGACACCAGCGCGTTACGGCCCGGTGCAAAGCCCAGGCAGTAGCGGCGGCAGACGTCGCCGCCCATACCGCGGCTGGCAAAGTACTCGCGCGGACGGCTGTCCTTACCGCGCATAAGCATGGTGTGATAGAACTGGGCGGTTTCGGCACACAGGTCATAGATGCGGGCGCGCTTGGTGCCGCGCTCGCGATAGGCGCCGGTATCGTGCAGCTCAATACCGGCACGGTCGGCCAGGTAGCGAATCGACTCGGGAAAGCTCAGGTTCTCGCGCTTCATGATGTAGGTGAAGACATCGCCGCCTTCGCCGCAGCCAAAGCAGTGCCAGACCTGCGTGGCGGGGATAATATGAAACGACGGGGTCTTTTCGCCATGGAAGGGGCAGCAACCCCAAAATTCATGGCCGCGGGGCTTGAGTTCAACCGTTTCCTGCACGATGGCAATTAGGTCGGACGCAGCGCGTACCTGGTCTTTTTCCTCATCGCTAATCACGGATGCTCACCCCCTGCTCGCCCAAGTTGTGACGAATATCTTCGATATTACCCTCGACGGTCGCGATCAACTCATCCAGCGAATCGAACACGCGCGACGGACGCAGCCAGCGCGTAAACGCCAGCGAAACGGAAGCGCCGTACAGGTCGCCCGTATAACCAATTAAATTAGCCTCGAGATGCGCCGAAGCGGCATCGTCGGCATACGTCGGCGGCAGTCCGACGTTCACGGCAGCGGGCCACGCGGTGTCATCGACCAGCACCAGACCCTCATACACGCCATCGGCAGGCACCTGAATACCGTCGGGAACCTGCAGGTTTGCCGTGGGAAAGCCCATGCCAGAACCCTTGTGACGGCCGCGAATAACACCGCCACGCACCATATACGGACGGCCGAGTAACTCAGCAGCCAGCTCCACATGGCCCTGTCCGAGCTCAAGACGGATACGGGTGGCGCAAATGGCCTCACCGCCCTCGCAAAGCAAGTCGTGACCATACACGTCAACGCCGTGTTCGGCACCCCAGGCGCGCATCTCGGCAACACCAGATGCACCACCGCGACCCAGCCTAAAGTCGCTACCAACGCGAATCGAGCGAATGTCAACCAGACGCGACACCAGCGAGAGAAAATCAACATGGTCAAGCGCCGCAACCTCAGGCGTAAAGGGAACGGCCACCACCGCATCGACCCCGGTCTGAGCCAGGGCATGCAGACGGTCGGCCGTCGTCATCAATTTTTGAGCGGGCGAAGGGCTCACCACAACGTCCGGGTCGGGATCGAAGGTAACCACGACCGCCTTACAGCCATGGGCACGGGCATCACGGACAAGCGATTCGATGAGTTCCTGGTGTCCACGGTGAACGCCGTCGAACACGCCGATGGCAATCGATGCGGCACCCAAGTGCTCACACTCATCAAACGCATCGGCAGTAACGATGCGAGCCTCGTCCGACTCGCCCGCAAAAAAGATACGCGCGAGCTCGCGAGCGGACAACATCATCGAACACCGCCGATTGCCTGCGGAAACACGTGCTCCATGACAAAGCGGCCACCCTCAATGCGGGCGAGCGCCTTGAGTCCCCCATCGAGTACCAACGCAAACGGCGCCTTCGAGGCATCGAAGCCCGCAAGCGCACGCCCAACGGGAATGCGACGGCCGCAGAGGAGGTCGTCGGCAAGATTGCCCGGCAAGTCAACACGCGTGGCGCCCAGGGCTGCAATGGGATCCAGAGCAAAGCTAGCCGCGGACTCGGGAGAAAGCTCCTCCACCGCATGACAGGCGCCAATGGAAACAACACCGGAGGCCGTGCGGCGCAGCGCGGAAATGTGCGCGGCGCTCTCGCAGGCGCGGCCCAGGTCGCGAGCGAGCGCACGGATATAGGTGCCCTTGCTCACCGAGAACGCCACGGTCCACACGCACGTATCACCCTCGCCGCCCACGGCGATCAGGTCGGCGGCATAGACCTCGACGGGGCGCGGAGGTAGGTCCACCGCATTGCCCTCACGAGCAGACTTGTAGGCGCGAACGCCATTAACCGAGATAGCCGAAAAAGCCGGCGGCACCTGCATCTGCGGGCCCAGCATGGCGGCTAAGCGCTCGCGGGCATAGGCAGGATCGCGGAGCTCGTTGGCAACAGCCACCGTGCGGACGGCCTCGCCCTCCGCATCATCGGTATTGGTCTCGGCGCCAAACGAGATGTCGGCGACGTAGCTTTTGGTATCGAGTGTGAGCATGCCCAGCAGACGGGTGGCCTGACCCACGCCCACCACCATGACACCCGATGCCATAGGGTCGAGCGTGCCGGCATGGCCGACGCGCCGCTCATGGAGGGCGCGTCGGCATTGCGAGACCACATCGTGGGACGTGCAGCCCACCGGCTTATCGACGGCGAGCAGCATATTCAGTTGAGAAGGCGTACGACGAGCCATGTACCATCCAAAAAGTTAAAGCTCGACGGTCACCGAAGTGGGATCCTCCCCAACCAGTTCGGCCAGCATGGGAAGTGCCACGGTGAGCGTCTCGAGAATCGTTCCGTTGTTGGAAAAGCCGGCGGCGGCATGATGCCCGCCACCGCCAAAGTTGGCAGCAATCTCGGACACATCGAGGTCGCCCTTGGAGCGCAGGTTGCCACGCACCTTGGTATCGCCCTCAATGCCCTTTAAGAACATGCAGACCTCGACGCCCATCACCGAACGCACCACATCGACCAGGCCATCGCACTCGTCCGAGGTGACGCCGCAGGCCTCAAGGTCGCTCTGGTAGGCATAGCTATACGCCACGCGCCCATGCGCGACCGTCTTAATGCGACCCATGACAATGGACTTGAGGTGCAAAAACTCAACGCGCATGCTCTGATAAACCTCGAGCGCAACGCGCGCCGGATCGGCACCGTGGGCAACCAGACGCGAGGCCGCATGGAACGCAGCAGCATCGGCATTCTGGTACTGGAAACGGCCGGTATCGGTAACCAAGCCACACAGCAGGCAGGTCGCAACGCCATCACGGGCGACAATGCCACAATTGTCCAAGAAACGGTCAATGATCATGGCGCAGGCTGCAGCTTCAACGCGCCTCAGGCTGAGCTCGGCAAACTCCTCACGCGCCGGATGGTGGTCGAAACACACCACATGCTTGGAGCGACGAAGCACCTCGGCGGAATTATTGAGACGCTCGACGACCGGTACGTCCACCGAGATGAACAGGTCCGGATTGCCGGTGTACGTAGATGCCGGCACCAGACGATCGGCACCCTCCATAAAGCGGTAGATGCGCGGAACTGGGTCATCGTCTGCCAGCAGCAGGGCAATGTCCTTGTTGGGGAAAAACTTCATGAGCGAAAGGCCCAGACCCAATACGGAGCCCAAGGCATCGCCATCGGGAGAAGTATGTCCCGAAATCGCAATGGAGGACGCACCCTCGATGAGCTCGAGGATGCGTCGCTGAATATCTGCAGACTCGCACGAGGCGAGGTCGGCGGAATTAGTCATCTAAAGCTGCCTCCTGGGCGGCATCCGCTATCGGATAGCCGTCCTCGTCCTTTTCGATCGCAAGCGTGGCGGGAACGTTTTCCAGCGCACGCGTGATGCGCTCGGCCTCATCGGTCGAGCGATCGATGCGAAAATCGAGCTCGGGCGTAACACGCCAATCGAGCGAGCGAGCCAACAGGCTGCGAATACGGCCCTTAGCGCTTGCGAGCGCCTCCATGACCTCGTCGTAGCGGCTCGCATCGCACGACACGTACACGCGCGCGAACGAACGGTCCACCGCGACCTCGACCGCAGTCAAAGTAACCAGGTCGAGACGCGGATCGGAAACCTCAAAGAGCAGGATATAACCGAGCTTCTCGCGAAGCTGCTCGCCCAGACGGCGGGTTGCCTGCGTTTGCTTCATAGCGCTACCCCCTACTCGGTACGGGCAACCTGGTCGATGCGGTAACCCTCGATCTGGTCGCCGGGCTTGATGTCCTGGAAGTTCTCCAGGCCAATGCCGCCCTCGGAACCGCTCTTGAGGCTCTTGGCCTCGTCCTTGTAGTGGCGCATCGAGGCGATCTTGCCGTTGAAGACCACGATACCGTCGCGCACCAGACGCACGGAATCGGTCACGGCGATCTCGCCCTCTTCGACGCGGACACCGGCGGCGATACCGACTTTGGGCACCTTGAAGGTGTCCAGGACGGTCGCGGTACCCGTGGCGACCTCGACCTCGGTGGGCTTGAGCATGCCGATACGGGCGGCGTCGAGCTCCTCGAGGCACTTGTAGATGACGTCGTAGCAACGGATCTCGACGCCCTCGCGCTCGGCGGCGGAGCGGGCCTTACCGTCGGGACGGACGCCAAAGCCGATGATGATGGCGTTAGAGGCGTCGGCCAGGACGACGTCGGTCTCGTTGATGGCGCCAACGGCGGAGTGGATCGTGTTGATGCGAACCTCGGACTGATCCATCTTGTCGAGCGAGGCCTGAAGGGCCTCGATAGAACCTTGGACGTCGGCCTTGATGATCAGGTTGAGTTCCTTGACCTCGGCGTCGGCGATGGTCTCGAAGAGGTTCTCGAGCGTGACGTGCTTGACGCGGCTCTGCTCCTCGATACGGGCCTTGAGCGAACGCTCGTCGGCAAGGGCGCGAGCCTCGCGCTCGTCCTCGAACACGCGGAACTCGTCACCGGCGTTGGGCACGGACTGCAGACCCAGAATCTCGACAGCGTCGGAGGGACCGGCCTCGGTGACGGCGCGACCCTTGGGGTCGAGCATGGCGCGGACGCGACCGTAGGTAAGGCCAGCGACCAGCGTATCGCCCACGTGCAGGGTACCGCGGGTCACGAGCACGGTAGCGACCGAGCCGCGGCCCTTGTCGAGCTTGGCCTCGAGGACGTTGCCGGAGGCAAAGGTGTCCGGGTTGGCCTTGAGCTCGAGCACGTCTGCCTGGAGCAGCACGGTCTCCAGAAGGTCGTCGATACCGATCTTCTGCTTGGCCGAGATGTTGACGAACATGTTCTGTCCGCCCCACTCCTCGGGGATGACGCCGTACTCGGTGAGCTCCTGACGCACACGGTCGGGATTGGCGCCGGGCTTATCGATCTTGTTGACGGCAACGACGATGGGTACGCCGGCGGCCTTGGCGTGGTTGATCGACTCGACCGTCTGGGGCATGACGCCGTCGTCGGCGGCGACGATCAGGATGACGATGTCGGTCACCTTGGCGCCACGGGCACGCATGGCCGTAAAGGTGGCGTGACCCGGGGTATCAATGAAGGTGATCTTGCGGTCGTTGATCATGACCTGCGAAGCGCCGATGGCCTGCGTAATGCCGCCCGCCTCGCCGGCAGCAACGCCGGTGTGACGGATGGCGTCGAGCAGCGACGTCTTGCCGTGGTCGACGTGACCCATGACGGTGACGACCGGGGCGCGAGGCTTAAGGTCGGCGGGATCGTCGTAGAACGAGAAGGTGTTCTCCTCCTCGGGGGTGATGATCTTGATCTGACGGCCCAGGTCGTCGGCAACGAGCTCGACGAGGTCGTCGGACATGGACTGCGTCATGGTGAGCGGCGTACCCAGCAGGAACAGGCGCTTAATGATGTCGTTGGCCGGAACGTCGAGCGCCTCGGCAAGCTCCTGGACGGTAACGCCCTGGGAGACCTTGATGGCGTCGAGGTCCTCGGGGTTCACGCCCTGGGCCAGCGCCTCCTCTATCTTGCGCTCCTCCTGAGCCTTGGCAGCCTCGCGCTCGCGCTTCTCCTTGCGCTTCTTGCGGCGACCGGTGGACTCACGAGAGGCCTCCTCGACGGCAGCACGAGCCTCCTCGAGCACCTTCTCGCGGCTGTACTCCTCGGCCTCGCGAGCCATGCGGCTGTAGTGGTCCTCTTCGTTGTTGTGACCGCCCTTGCGCTTCTTGCCCTTGCCCTGCTTATCGGGGTTGGGGAAGTCCATGCCGGCAGCGACGTTGTTGCTGGCGTTGGTGCGATGGCTGTGCGGACGGCTCTCGGAGGCGTTGCGCTCGGAGTTGTTGTCTGAGGCGTTGCGATCGTTACGACGGCCACCGCGGCGGTCGTTGTTGCCGCCACGACGGTTACCGCGCTCTGCGGCGCGCTCGGCCTTGGCCTTGTCCTCGGCGTCCTTCTTCTCCTTGAGCACGGTCTCCTGTGCGGCGATCTGGTCGAGCAGCGAACGGAAGCGCGAACCGGAGTCGGAAGCGGGAACGGCGCGGCGCTGGGCCTCGCGGGCAGCCTCCTCCTTCTCGCGAGCAAGGCGCTCCTGCTCGGCCTTCTTCTTGGCCTCGGCCTCGGCGCGGGCAGCCTCCTCGGCAGCCTGGGCTGCGGCAAACTGGCGGCGCTCCTCCTCGCGTGCCTTCTCGGCGGCGATGCGCTCGCGCTCGGCCTCGGCGGCGCGTGCGGCCTCCTCGGCAGCAGCTGCCTGCTCCTCGGCCTGCTTGGCGGCCTCGACTTCCTGAGCGCGGGCCTCGATCACCGAGGCGAGCTGCTTGCGGACCATGGCGACATAAGCGTCCTCCAAGGTGGAGGAAGCGGACTTAGCGGGAATCTTCATATCGGCGAGATGACCCATCAGTTCCTTGGAGGTCATGCCGAACTCTTTGGCCAGGGTGGACACACGGACTTTTGCCATATGACTTCACCTACCCTTTCTGGCACCTTGGGTGCCTAGAGACTGAACGAGCGTGGGAGACGCGCCGGGACCCGCCCGGCGCAACCGCGCGCTAGATCAGGTCCTCCGCATCATCGAAGGCGTCGGTGTCGTGGACACCGCAGAAACGGGAGCCGGGACGAGCCTGGTTGCGGCACTGGATGCCGTCCTCGGACACGTACTCGCAGCGGCGGACGTCCTCGTCCTCCTCGTCACCGATCAGGTCGGCGGCGGGCTCCTCGTGAACGGGAACGTTCTTGAGGATGTCGGCGGCAAGCGTCTCGGACTTGATGTCGATGTGCCAGCCGGTCAAGCGTGCAGCGAGGCGGGCGTTTTGGCCTTCCTTGCCAATGGCGAGCGACAACTGATCGTCGGGGACGATGACGGTGGCGTAGTTTTTATCCTCGTCGATGATGACGCGGTTCACGCGAGCGGGACTCAAAGCCTGAGCGACGTACTTCGCGGGATCTTCATCCCACTGAATGACGTCAACACGCTCGTTGCGAAGCTCTTCGACAACCATGCGCACACGAGAGCCCTTGGGGCCAACGCACGCGCCAACCGGATCGAGATTGGGCTCGCGGCTTGCGACGGCGACCTTAGAGCGGGCGCCGGGCTCGCGGGCGATGGATTTGATTTCGACCATACCGTCATAAATTTCGGGCACTTCGAGTTCGAAAAGACGACGAATGAGGTCGGGGTGAGTACGAGAAACGACGATAGCGGGACGGGCCGCTTCGCCACGAGTGCGCGGCTCAAGCGAGTTGGGGTCGCGCACATCGATGATGAGCACCTTAATGCGCTGATTGTGGCGATAGTGCTCACCCATCGGACGCTCGTTGCGCTCGTTGGGGTTGCGCTTCTGGTCGTAATGCGGAAGTTCGGCCTCAACGCCATCGCGAATCTTCACGATGGTGAAGTCGGGCGTCGCCTGAAGAACGGTGGCAGTCACGATGTCGCCCACGCGATCGCTGAACTCCTCGTAGATGCTCTGACGGCCCGCTTCGCGAACCATGGCGGCGATAACGCCCTTTGCGTTCTGGGCGGCGATGCGGCTCACGCCTTCGGGAGTGACGTCGCGCTCTTCGAACTCGGCGTATTCGCCGGTCTCCTCGTCAGGCTCGCCAACCGGAACGAGCTCGTAGACATAGATCTTGCCCGTGGTGCGGTCGATGGTGACGCGAGCGTCCCACTCAAGGTCAAGAATGTTCTGGTAGCTCTTGGCAAGCGACGCCTCAAGACGCTCGATAAGATAGAACTCGTCGATCTTCTTCTCGTGCGCCAAGGCCTGCAGGGCCTCCATAAGCTGGGATGCCATTGTCTTCCTTCCTCTTCTCAATAAGGCGCATATGCGCCCTCTCGGTGCAAATTCGTATGGTAGGCAACCTTTCCTTTATATAAAGAAAGGTTCGATTAACGGAATTCGACGACGCCTTTCACATGCGCCTTCTTGATGTCGGCAAGCGGAATATCGCAACGCGCGCCATCGACGTCGAGCAACACGCATTCGGTTTCGGCGTTAAAGCCCGCGAGCGTGCCCGTAAAGCGGCTCCGGCCTTCGATAGGGCCATTCGTGACCACATAGGCTTCATCGCCAGCAAAACGCTCAAAGTGCTCGGGCGTGCGTAGCGGGCGGTCGATGCCGGGTGAGCTGACCTCTAAGGTATATGCGCCCGGAAACGGATCAATCTCGTCCATGATCTCGTTCACCCACACTTGGGCGGCCGTGATCTCATCGAACGAAATGCCCTTTGCGGTATCGAGATACACGCGAATCGTGGGGGCTTTGCGGCTGCCGACGATTTCGACGGTCACAACCTCGACGCCTTCAGACGCCGCACGCGGTTCCAAAGCCGCAAGCAGGCTCTTCTCTTTGGCGGTGAGCATCGATGCCTCCTTTCGAACGGTTTCGCACAAGGGCGAAACTCCCCTATACAAAAAAGAAAGCGGGACCAGGCCCCACTTTCTCACAATGACGAAAAAGTTGTAATGCACAAGGGCTACGCCCGAGTGCGTGGTCTTTTTATATCACAGTCGCCTGCGGGTACGCAAGGCTCATTCACGGCAAAATCATGAACGTTCATTCTTCCCATTTAATTGATCGGGCGCACGCATATCACGACTTTCGCATCTGTCAAGCAACGAAACTTCCAACTTCGATAAGCTATTACTATCAATTACCCTAGTTCCGCTTATGATTAAAAAAACGTTAACCAACAGTTTCGCTATTCTGTGGGTATTTCTACCTCTCTTTTTCGGATATTTATCCCCTGTTTTAGACGGTATTTCCTTATGCCCACACATAAAAGCACCCACTTTGACACCTATGTATAGGTGAGACTTATGGATTCAAAACAGTTTTGGTATTTCTATTAATTAGATTTTTCCCCACGAGCGGTGCACAATATGAGCACAAGCTGAACGGAGGCGAGAGAGCAAAAGCACTGGAGCCGAAGTTCAAGGTAAGCGCTTAGGTAACCTTAAGGAGGGTTCACATGAGCAAATTGTCCAAGGAGCAGTTCGACGCATATCTCGAGCAAATCAAGGAGCTCGCAGAGGGTCCGTTCGAGGAGATGCAGCCCGAGATCGAGGTGACGAACGTCTTCCCCGAGAAGTTCTACGAGCTGGCCAAGGAAAACGACCTGTATCGTTTCGCTCTCCCCGCTGAGTACGGTGGATGGGATCTTTCGGAGCTCGACATCCTGCGCGTTCAGGAGCAGTTCTCCCGTGGTCCTGGCGGCATGCGTATGCACCTGCACTATGCTGCTGACCTGAACTGGCGCATCCTCGACGACTACGGTTCGGACGAGCTCAAGGCCCAGTACATGGACAAGTTCCAGGACAAGACCATCTTCACCTGCTTTGCTCTGACCGAGCAGTCCGGCGGCACCGGTGCTGACATCCACACCACCGCCGAAAAGGACGAGAATGGCGACTACATCCTCAACGGCGAGAAGTGGCTCATCTCTCACACCGACTGCTCCGATTACACCTACGTTATCGCGGTCACCAATCCGGAAGACGACAAGGACACGCGCCTTTCCGCATTCTTCGTACCGGTTGATGCTCCTGGCTATGAGCTCGTTCCGATGCCTCACATGATGGGCTGCCGTGGCGCTGGCCATGCGGGTCTGAAGTTCACCAACCTCGTGCTTGACCCGAAGTACCTGCTTGGCGAAGAGGGCCAGGGCATGGAAATCGCGATTCACTCGCTTTCCGTTTCCCGCGTGCACATCGCTATGTCGAACCTCGGCATGTCCCAGCGCATGCTTGAGATTTC